>Ga0123352_10004730_pt1 | contig 20170 bp, 10 predicted proteins | sample TergutLab28metaG_FD_89700 | JGI IMG/M metagenome (GOLD analysis project Ga0123352, IMG submission 89700) | Labiotermes labralis P1 segment gut microbial communities from Petit-Saut dam, French Guiana - Lab288 P1 | ecosystem: Host-associated > Arthropoda: Insects > Digestive system > Gut ...
GATTTTCTGAGTAGTAGTGGGTCTGGAACGGGGTCCACTCAGCCTCGTGAGGTCAATTGAGGAGCTACTTGAATGAAAAAAGTAGCGGCTCCAGGTTTAGAAAACAGAGATTAACGACTGTGGAGACCCGTTGCGCTGACCACGTGACACCCCGCTATCCGCAAAAGTTGGCACTAACTTCGCCGACCGGCGGCGGCCGCTCTGTCAGTATAGTTCGCGTGCGGACTAAGGCCACGGAGTTTGTTTTTGTTTTGTTTCTGTCCGTCACCGAGAGTAGTACTTTATATAAGCAATAGGTATGTCATACAGGTTATACTGCCTACTTTCGAGCGGGATGAGGATGTCCACCCTGATCCTGCTAGCAAGCAGTCAGCATAACCTGTATGACATACACCTATTGATGTGTATACAGTATAGACTCCTGATGATGGACAGAAAACCTGTCCGAAACATGTAGAGTTCTATTCCAAAAATAAATTTGAAAAATTAGTGCATCTCGTTGGTTTTATTATAAGAATATATCACAATGTACGGTTCTCTGAATGTCAAAAAATGGCAACTACTCTTCATGTTTACGTCCTTGTACGGGGCGCATAAAAACAAATGCATAAACTGACGACTACATGTATCAGTCCGTGCATGCATTTCACTCAGAATCGCTGCACCGAATAAGTATTAAACGGCATATGGCCGCCATTCCACTGCAGGTTTCTTAAATCTCCTACTTTAAAGCTCTCCCACAACTTTAATAACACAGCTGATGCACGAACTTGTGAGGTGGTAGTAACACTAGCGCCACTTCCAAAACGCAGTTAAACACAGTATCGACAATGACTGCGGTCGTTCCGACTTTCATCGAATTTGTTCGGAACAGCAAGCAGCATTCGAACTGGGAAGACGCAAAAAAAAAAAAAAAAATACAGCCGTTCCTACCCCACAAGAAGCTGAAGTGATAAGACGCACCTCATAAGTAGCAAGGTGCTTTTGCAGATTTAACAGTCTTTCTCACCTACCGGTGTTAAGACGGTTGGCTGATTTTTGGGGAATCTTTAAGAAGGAGTAAAGTATCTAGTGTGGCAGGAAATACGGTATATATTCCGGTACGGACTGCAACTTTCAAACTGTGTTATCAATAGCAACATTGCTCTCTGAATCTTTGTACAGTGGGACGGACGTCTGAAGCTTCCACTTACAGATCCAACATATCACTAACCTGCCAACGAAACGATCGGTGTGGTGCAAGGACAGCGTAATCGGAACACAGACTAGGCTACCGGCTGGACGATCCGGGGTTCGAATTCCGGCGGGAAGAAGATATCTTTCTATTCTCCCAAACGTGCAGGCCTGCTCTGGGGTTGAAAAAAACCTTCGATTCAATGAGTAGCAAGATTATTTACCGGGCGTAAAGCGGCCGGGCAGTTAACTGGACTACATACCGCCGTGTAGGGATGAGGTTACGAATGCGTGGAGGTGTGCTTCCATGCTGTTTCAACACAAGACGTTTACACGTCCGTATTGTAGGTACTGTAGATGGAACGGAATTAGAACAGTATCATTGTGACAGTCACAAATGGTAAGGCGTCCACATGTTTCACGTCAAGTAACCAACATTTTCAAATACTATCGCGTGAAGAGACTTGAGAACAAGGGTTTCATTGCCTTTGTGGAACTGGGAAACATCTACAAACAAGATTCTGTTCACTGATTTTAAACCTTTCGAAATCCTGGATATGGTCCTCGTTTCCATATTATACTTCAGCAAGGTGCGGAAACAAAGGGTCACGTGTATTTAAAGGTGGCGCCATTGTGTGGTGGCCACAGCTGCTCTACAAACCCAATCATAATACATGCAAACACGTGCTGAAACCTATTGTAAGGATCATGGACATGGGTCGGCAATGTAGCTTCCTGCACTCAGTGTAACGAGGTGGTACACCAATTTTTAGATCACAGGAGCGGTCGTTACTCCCGCTTTACGACGGGAACAATGCACTGAAGGCCAGGAAAACTGTCACTTGAATAACAGTAAAAGAAGCCGATACCACACTAAGTGCTGAGAGTCGACAGTTGAAAGTGCCCTATGATTAACACGACAAAACAAATCGCATTCTGATACCGTAATGGATGCGGCTCGGTTATGACGTAATGTTTTTAATGGCGCTCTATTAGCAAGCAGTTACGGCTCGCGTGTTGTGTATTGTTGTCCTGCACTGTAATTCATTACATACAATAAAGGCAACAGTGTAAAGCGTTGACCTAATGTCACTGCAACACTCACACAGTGATGCCTGTTGTTAGCGGCCTTATCAAGGCAATGCGCTGTGTTAAATTCTACGTACTCTCAATCGTCGAGAAAAATGCATTATTGTTGAGGGCTCGTGCCTAAAAAGAGAATCATTTCCTTTGTTCGAAACTGATAAGGCTCCAAGACAGATATACCAGTTGTAACCACGGAAAAACGGAACGGGTAGGGAGTCGTGGTGTGAGCAGTAACATTGCTACCACCCCAAGCTCAGTAGGGCCCACAGTAAGAAATCACCAAAAAAAACTATCTTATTCTTGCGACAGAGGAGTCCGATAAGGCAATTCCAGTTCACATTAACGCAGAAGGGTGTTCCTGGACGTAAATGGCACGCCAAGTCGAGGTGAACGGGGGGTGTTCTTGGTGTTTTGGATCTCGGCAATACACGACGGTGAACACTCATTGCCGTCGTGTCTGCTGGCTGCACTGGATCGCTGAACCCATCCGGACGTGTTGGCGAAGATATACACCCCTCTCCTTGCCTCATTTCGACGGTCAGATTACAAACGGCCGAAGCTAAATCGTGGACAGAATCTAACGTTACTTGGACTTGCTCTTACAAAGTACTGAGTACTGTAACGCTACTGGTTGCTTCACGAACTTTCTGTGCGTTACCAATTCGCAGATGCTGGGCCAGGCGTGCTTTCAGAACACAGTCACGCCGTACTTACTGAAAGCAATTATTTCCCCAAATTCCATTCAACACACTTCATGATAATGAGTGTGTAAGTTCCCTTCTGAAGTCTGCACAGGAACCTGAAAGGAACTACAATGCATGCATGATGTTGGATACCATTGCGACAGTCCGCAGTAACTGGGTCACCCGGCCCCAACACAGGTTTTGCATTTTAACGCAAATGGGTACGTAAATGAGCCAAATCTATAGACGTCTAATTAACACTTCTCTGGGCAAGCAGATCATGGGAAGTTGCGAAGGCAGCTACTGTACCACGAAATTAGTAGGCTAGATACGATTAAAAAAAAACGCACATTCGAAAAGGGGACTTAATGACCAGCTTGACTATTTGTTCTCCAGAAGGACTACGTTCCGTGAATAAGTCAAATTAGTTTTGCTCAGGAATTATATCATGCGGTTAGGGAAAACGTGCAAACCTCTCTGATTACGGACCAAACTCTCTTCCAAACAAGATAGGCGTACAACTCATAAAACACCAGCCTTACATGCACTGGAATATACATACACAACAGATGCACAAAATTTCCTCCTACATGTTTCGGCACTCCATGCAGGAGGAAATTTTGTGCTTCTGTTGTGCATTTTTTACACTATGAACAGCACACGCAATATTAAGATAGGCGACGTACGTGTAACGTAACATTTTGGCGCGTTGGGCTAACCATTCTTAAATAGCAACAATGACCTCCCTTTGTACTGCTGAGCTTGTTACGTCACTGTCAACAATATAAATGTTTAATAAATAAGCGTTGCCACGGAAAAGCAAAAAACAAGCTCTAATTAGTACTACTGAGCGACTTCACGTCGCCGGCAACAACAAAACGTACTTAAAAGTGTACATAATTTTCCCGATTTTAGCCAAATTTGGATTATCTCCACAGATATTCATTCAAGTCCCCAATATCAAATTTAATGGAAATCCGTCATGTGGTAGCGCATACAGCACAACTGGGCAGACGGATGGACGGACTGACGAATCTAATAGGCGCTCTTCGAGACTATGCGAACGCGCCTCAAAACACACACAAAAATTCATCACAGCGTGTCTAACATACACACGCGGGAGCACTAAACGACTCGGGGAAAACACAACGAATTTGGAAAATTTGGAACAGAACTCAGTCTAATCGCAATGGCTGGATGTCAATATTATCATCACTACCACTACAGCCGCCGCCGTTCTGCTTAAACTTCGAATTTCCGCTGCCGTTGCTAAGACAGTATCTGAAGACCGAATAGTGAAGTTCTGGTGTAACGTCGCCCATGATGCGGTACTCTGCACTGGCTACTATAAATTGTAAAATCCAGCGATTTTCCATAGCCATTTCAAGCCAATTTCCGCTCCACTGCTCTAACTTTATGACAAACGTTACGTGCGAGTAATGTGTGATAGACACTTGGGGAAAACCTCCTGACTCTCCGCCGATTACCGACTAGAATGACATACGCTCGTCTCCTACCGTTCCTCCAGACACATGTCAATATAGCAGGCATATCTAAAACAGACCACTGTAGGTTCTTAGTACGACCTGCCTCGCATCCTTAAAAATAATCCCATCTCAATAAATAACGGGCCCACAGGTGCAGACGACTTTTAATTTTTAGGCTGGAGAGGCACCCAACATAGTCTGCAGTCGAAGGTAACTTGAGCAATGCGAACGTGGGTAAGGAAATTAACTAGGTGCATGTAAGTATATCCGTTTTCAAGCAATACCTAATGTAACTTACCAGCAGCGACAAGAGATTTATCCTATCGCCTAAGCGTTTACACCAATCTGGGGGCCGAACCAGCCTTCTATTCAATGGGTACCGGGCACTCTTGCAGCGGCGGTAGAGCGGCCGGAACGTAAAGGTGACCACTCACTTACCGCCCTCCATATGCATTCATGGTGTGCATAGGAATACTTTTACCTAAGTAATTACAGGCCCTTGCGATTATAGAATCTCGTATCAAAATAAACTTACATATTAAGTGCAACAGAAGAACCAGCCTGTCATGAATTAGATCTACTTACAACGTGGAGCACTGTCCTTTGTCTGATGTATAGCCTCATACACCCAGGCTTACACGAAGTTTCGGGAATTGGTTTAAGCCTTCTCCCGTTTTTGGTGACCATTTGGCATTACTTAAATACTTTCTGAATATTCAACACTGCTGACCGCTCCACTGATCTCGTGCTTAGCGACCTAACCAAGTATTTAAAAGGTCGGAGCTCGATCTCGTAAAGGATCTGAAAATTTACGCACAGACGCAAGTTACAGACAACCTGCTGGGCCGTGCACAGAAGCAGAAAACATTAAAAAAAAAAACCTTTTCAGCATTATCTACAATTCCTCGGGCTAAAGTTTTTTTTTATGGTACGGCCTAAGAACAGAAAAAAGGACCCTAGTCTGAAACTCGGCAAGTCAGAACATACACAACACTGTAAACGATTGCATATCCTGGGAACAAGGCATTAAGTATATCAAGCTAAAGGGACATCCTCTGAAATTCTGAATGAAATGCATTACTACAAAGGAATATGGCGGGCACTCGTAAATACGGCAACAAATTTCCGGCTTCAGAAATGCAAGAAATTTCTTGGCCGCATGAAAAACTACCCAATTGTTCAGTACTGGTCAATTTTGTTTTGGAGATCACACAAATTCTGACAGGCCTACAGCAAATGTTACATTCCGCTTTTATAGACCGAGGGGGGCCTGAAGGCATGTTTCATATCGCAGATAGTTCCAATACATGTCCTTCGGCATATGTGAGACAATACTGAAGTGTATTCCCCCTTACAGAATTAAGGCCTCTGATTGGCTGCTGAACCCGAGCAGCTGCATAAGGGTTCCCCCAGTGTTGTGACACGTCACCAGCTGCCGCCCTACGCATTACCACATCACACTGGTCCAGATATCTACAGAATCACGACTCTTCGGGTGCCCCACTCTGTTACCGCTTTCGACTGAACGTCGTTTGACTTATTTAGGTTCAAACAAAATATATAACAAATATCGCTTTGAAGTCGGTATTTGTACTTCGTATCCCGGAAGTCCCACTCCCGAATCCTGCGCCGAAGACGTAGCCTGGCATTTATTTGTGGTTTTCTTTAGCATGTTTAGAAAAATTCAGCGGCACAATATCTAAATAAACCAAGGCCGTGTCCTTCTACCCCCTTATCAATTTATCATTACATACTAACCACATTATTCGACATAGCAAATATGATAAAGTATGATAAAAAGCAGAAACCACACATATGTGTTTTCATTAATATATCACTAACGTGTCCAGGAGCCTAGTTAGCGTCGTCAGTATAGCGACTGCGCTGCTGAATTTGGCATCCGAAAAATTTTGGTTCGATTCCCGAAAGAAGCAAGATATTTCTCTCTTCTCTACAGCGTCCAAATGGGATCTGAGTCCCAAGCAGCCTCTTATTTTTTTCCGGGAATAAAATGGTCTGGGCATGAAGTCGAACAGCCACCTCCACCTAAGGCCGAGGTTAAGAGCAAGTGGCGCTACACCTCCACTCACCATGTCTTCATGGCATGCGCAGGGACAATTTTAGAAAGGCATCACACGCACTAATCGAAAGAAAACAAGTGAAATTCGCACTGCAGGTACTTCGCTTCCAAAAACGTCTTCACATGCACTCTCTCGTTTTGAAACGGAGGACCTAACGCTAAACCAAGACAGCCTATAAAGAGTGGAAGTGAAGACGGAGTAAAGGAAGCAGCAACACTTCAGCTAACGTCGAAAAAACGACACTACATGTAAGTGAGATTGTTACTTCAAGGCAATGCATAGTCTCATTGAGTGATTACAATTTAAAAGTACAGAATAATCAGTACAGCTGTGTCGACTTTAAACCGATTACCACGCCACATAACATCTCCAACAATTAAGTTAAGCAATCCCTGTATAGGCCTGCACAGGCCCTGAGGATTTCAGGAGGCTGAGGCTCTCAGATTTTCAGATAACCGGCACATGAAGGTGGTAAGGCTGAGAGTCCTACGCACCGGCCACCCTTACCCCCAGGAAGTATTCCCGGTACTCATTTCTGTTAGAGGATGTCTTGACCCCAAGGCCATAGTGCGGAAGAAAGGAATCGAACCTGCGACCTTCCGGATTGTAGCGCAGTGCCTCAACCAACTGCGCCACTGCGAGCGCCCCAAACATATCCAATTATTTATGTGTAAGAGACTTAAATGAATTAAGCTTCGTGCCATATTCACAACTGCGATGAAAAAAGTTTTTACTGCGTATAGCTACCATACGTAATACAGTCCAGTGTGACTACACAACAAAACGAAGTGTCAGTTGGTAACATACAAATTACTTACACATGAAACGACAATTTTTTATTCCTTTGGAGTCACCTTTAGGGCCATGTGAACATTCTTGAGTATCATCTTATTTTTACAGTGTCTGAAGTTACACCGCACGATATCAAGCTACAAATAAACACAGTGCTTTAGATACAAACCCGTGCACTGTAGCCGTAATTCAGGCTGTTTTCTCATTTCACAATATACGTTAAATGACCCTAAGAAGGTTCGAAACACGTAGAGACGTAGGTAAGTAACTTGTATTTTAACCAACAATTTACATTGCAGAAGGTGTAGTGGTGTGTGTCACTGATGGTAGGAATGGAGTAAAATTCTAAACAGGAGTACTGACAACTACAGCACACCGTTCGGTTACAGTTATGGACAACTATGTATATTAAAGCCACTGTCGTCAACAACACAATTTACAAATCTTCAGATTACTGGTTTCGAGTTTCCAATTACGCCATCTCCAGACCTACTCATTATCAAGAGCCATACAAAAAATTTTACCTGCATGAGGTATTGAGATCTCACTCCCTTACAACATACGTCATAAAAACTTACGTTAAAATACAAACAAGTTGTGTAAAATTATAGGATGAGTGACTGAGATCTCACTCCCTTACAACATACGTCATAAAAACTTACGTTAAAATACAAACAAGTTGTGTAAAATTATAGGATGAGTGACGATGGTTTGAATATATATGTAACTAAGCACAACGGGGATGTCTCAGCTAAAGATATGGACAGTTAACTGGCAACCACAAAAACAAGGCACATTTACAATGTCATGCGCACGGTATATAAAAATAGTTCTATGTGCCAACAGAGAATGGAAATTCCTCCTATACGAAAGAAACAGTATTACGGTATTAACAAAAGTCTTCGTGTTTCTATTTTGGAAGTGGGTAAACTTATAGTTTACTGAACAAATTAAGAAAGAATTCTAAGTAGCAATAAGACCCCAATTCTTACGTGGAATGTAGCTTTTCTTCAGGATATCTCTCCCGTTCTAGTTTCACCAACATGAAAGAATTTTGCGGTTGAAACCGCGTCGTCATGTAACTTCGTCAGTACTCTGACATTAAAACCCAGGTGACAGGAGGTAAGTTCAATTACCGCATACACTAATGACAGAGTTCCACTACTTGCACCTGAACCCGTATGCCAAAAGGTTCATGGCTTCTTTCTTAAAACATAAGAAGGTACATGCCCTTCCACACAGGGGTGTGGCACAACACGCACACAGAAATCACACTCGGCACCCTTAACTACGTAAGTAACTTCACTAAGAGTCCTTTCTGCATGGAAAATAGGGAAATTAACGGCATCTTATTGGCTCCAAAGGTTCATTACAAAATTCGAGTTGGTGCCTATCCCAAGCCAGGTGAACTCATCTACCTCTTGTTTCTATAACATTCCAGTACAAAGCTGCCTTCGAATCTATGTCTAAACCTTCCCAGAGGTCTCCAGTATTTCGTTTTCCGGGACAGAAAAAAAGTACGAATTCTCCGTCCTTCCCACGCCCCGTCCAACCTACGTATTTTATTACATACTCTGTGCCACGACATGACAGTGTCTAAGGAGTCGTATAACCCGGCGCTATAAGAAGTTCTGTAACGGTCAGTGACAGGTTCTTCTTCATATCAACCCCGCCTCAACTACGCAGGCCTCCTCTACGTACTGTGTGAAGTTTTGGAATAGTATGTGATGCATAAATTTGAGAGATCTAGCAGCCTTCTTGGTGTGTTTTAAGATCTATCCCACAAATGACCGAAATAAACAAGGCAAACCATGAAAACAATGCACTCATGATTGCCAATTTCCGACCCATATTCGAAGATGGGATCTGCAGATTAAGAATCAGGGACGACATTCAGTCAGTAGTGACTTTCGCTCAAGTGTGCTGCAACGCCGATTCATACTTTCCGATGTCAGTGTATCTGATACACTGTGTACATTAAATATGCCTCTGCTGAGGTGACGTGGGTGTAGCGGCAGTGGACGACGCGGATAGTGATTGGGCGGCCACTAAAAGAACACTTCGTGGTCGAGGCGAACATAGTTTTTGAAAAGAAGGAGAAGACGAAAGGCCGATCGCAGCAACCGTGCGGTCTAAGGTGTGGGTCTGAGGCCGCTCGCTTGATGGGATTGTGGGTTCGAATCCCGCCGTTGGCAAGAATGTCTTGTACGTGTTGTCAGGTAGGGTTTTCGCGTCCGGCTGATCACCCATACAGAGAAGCCCTACCCAAAGCGGTGTGTCTAAATAAGTGTGACCGTGACGCCTCGATGAGGGGGGGGGGGAAATGCAAAAGAATACAATAAATACATGCAGTGCACAAAATGCATACGATTACCTTGGGTAGTTGAAACCCTATAGTACTCCACCCCTACACCCGTAAACATAGTACTGGGTTGGCTGTCGTTTTGTTTTCATTATTTGCTATTTGGTTTGAAACGGTAAACAATTTATGGGTGCGCGAAATAATAGTCAATCATGGCTGGTAAAATCTCAGTAGTTTCTACGAGAATGGGAAAACTGTCTTTGATTTTATTGGATGTCAATGGCGAATTCATCGGAAAAATTCCAAGATAAGTGGGTGCGTGTTAAAGACAAATGCGGCAAGTGCAAACGAAAGCCGAAAACTACTTTGCAGTGTGAAGTGGTTAGTAAAACGGACCACAGTTTCGTTCCAAACCTAACTGGAATGGAGGTTAAAGTAAAAACTGGATAACTGCAGAAAGAAAGTAGGAAGTGTCTGTGCCTGTACATACAGTTTGTAAGGAAGAGATGTCCGACATTAACGTGAAAGGGTATGAAGTGTAACCCAGTAACAAAATACGATAATATTAAGACACGACAGTGCAAGAACAGCGAAAAGGTCTGAGTACTGAGCAATATCCGGAAGACAGTTCGAAAATTGTATTTTCGGACGAAGTTTTACGTCTGGGAAATAAATCCAGCTTTCCTCTAGTCGATCATACTGTTGAATGGGAAAAAATAATTCTTGTCTTCGCTAGAGAAGATTGTGAAAATTTACTTAGAAGCAGAACTATTTTTTTAGACTGTCCATTTGAAAATTGTAGGTCTCGGTAGCACATCGCATGGGAAATAGCCTATTCGGTTCTGTTTGCACTTTTACTTATAAAAAAGAAACAGCACACCATTATTTGTTACACTCTGCTGAAGAACTGGTGTTCTTTCTGGTCACCAAAAATTATGAAGGACGAACATGATGCAGCGGCCTCAGTGCAACAAAGTCTTTCCAGACTCTGTTATTACTGGCTGTAATTTTCATTTTAGTCAGAGCCTGGGGAGACAACTACAAAATATTGGTCTTACAGTGGAATAAAAAGACAATGAAGATGTCCGACCCACATGCAGAATGTGTGCTGCTTTGGCATACCCACTTGTCAATAAAGTAGAAGAAAGTTTTACGATCATGAAACGGTTGCAAAAAATAAGAAATTAACCTTACTTCTCGATTATTTTGTCGAGAAATGAATGGAGAACCAGAATGTTCCTATCAAGACGTAAAATACAAATAAGCATCGGCAAAGTTCAACAATGGAGACGAGGGTTGAATTCCAAAATAAACAGCATTATACCGGGGTGCTGATAAGTCCTTAGCCCGACCAGGAAGGAAACAAGCTCGGAAGCATGTCATAGATGCGCGCGACTTCAACAACATCGAGATACTAGTTGTCATCAAGTTTTTTTTTTTCCTGCAAGGCAAGGCGCCGAAGGAAATTCTCGCCATTCTGACAGAAACATTAGCTTGTTTTCTTACTGGTCGGGCTAAGGACTTATCAGCACCCCTGTAATTGTACGAAAGCAACAGCCTAATGTTTTTCTACAGGTACAGAAATTAAAAGAGGAAGCGGAGTTGGTATCTTGGCAGTTTAAGTCAAAGGAACCTGGAGGGCCTGATCAAAGATGAAGAAAGACTTACGTAAACCAAGACGAGAGAACTAACGAAATAATTGTGGAAGAATATGATATATCAAATGATCTGTACAAATGTCTAAAAGCGTTGAGCAGTAGAAATAAATGTGAATAATCATGAATAATTAATAGAAAATTGGTTGCTGTCGTAATGTAACTGGCAACAACAGATCGCTTCTGCTCTCCGCCTCAACCACGTCCGCCTGGCCCACGACACGGAAAAGAAATATTGCCAGACATAACATTCGTGATACGCAAGTATAACTATGTGTGTGGTCCACAAACACGCTGCCAAATAAAGTGCGAATGAGTCAACCCTACAACCGTGGGAAACACGGTACATTTTATTTACAAGACACGGCTTGTAACGTCGTATTGTTACCGCAAAAAACATAAACTCCAGCACAGTGTAAAATTACGTCGGGCATCACGGACCTGGGGTCATATTAAAAGATATGTCCAAAAACATCCACCGCGTAACAAAATACTCCATACAACTTATAACTTAAGTTACGTGGCTCAAAGCTGTTTGGCTTCCTGAATATTTAACTGCATATACAATATTCACATGAAGGCGTACGTATCATCTTTTACTACTGTTATTAACATTCCTCCTACAGTGAGTAAGAAATTAAACATAGCCTTAATATTTACAACGTTCTGTTTCTGTGCTTTTATCTTAAATAACAGCAGAAGAGCGCATTTCAGCGAGCTTCCTATGACGACTCATCTTATCACAACACGCATAATTACTTCACACGTCTGCGATCTGAATCTGCTAACTTTAATAAGTTCGGTTCAGTACGATTTAGGTATTAATAAGCCAGTGCATGAGATTTCTGAATATACAGTATCTCACCATTCTGGGCTATCTCAAGTGTTTTGCTAGGATAATGGAAGTATTTTTACCACAGGACCCAGCAATGCAGAGTGGGAGGCATAATCGACCGCTGTGCAGGAACGATGTCGTCCGCTCTACGGCCAGTACCGCGGCGGTATAAAAATACTTTCTGTATCACGGAAGAATATTATCTCTACATTAACACGTAAAATTTCTATCCTTTACGCTTCGAGTGAAGTCTGACATCAGATCAGTGTCGAAACAGGCCGACAAAATTAAAAAAGCCACAACACTCGTCCCCACAGAGAGGTACAGATCAGGCAGCCTACTTACAAACAGGGAACCAAATGCAAGATACTACACAGAACCGTAGAACGTAGAACCCTAAGGTCTGCGGGATTTCATGCTTTCGCACCAAAGTAGATGAGAAGTACGCTCTTCTGGAATATTACCCAGCGAGTAGAACTAGTAGTAACTTACCGACGTTTCGGGACAACCTATGTCCCACCTTCAAATTGACAGAACCGATAGGTCGTCCCGAAACGTCGGTAAGGAATTACCACTACTCGTTGCGTAATAGCCCAGAGAGGGGCAATACTCAATCCTACGGCTTATATTTCGTAGGTACACAATTCAAACTCAGTATGTAACCACCTCATTCGATGCTCTGCAACAACGCTTGACACAGTGTAATAAAAGACCTACAAATCAACGAACCTCACAATAATATGCACAAAATATGTGATCATCATCTGATCCCACGAAACAATGTCTAATAGTAAAATGTACACCCCTGTTTCTCCCTTCGTGGAACCATTTGCTTCGCTGAGGCGGTTCACTGCACTTCCTACAACGCGAAAGGTAGTAGTAGCCGCACTATCCCTGGCCTTGGCGAGGGTATGCACCCCAAGGGAAATGCAAGGTGTTTGTTATACAATTTATATCCTTTGTCTTCTAAGGAGGGGCAAGATCGAAATTACGCACCTTTCCTAACACATGCGTTTCAGTGTTTGACAAGCCCGTAAGTACCCGCATACCTTCCTAACACAGTTTTCATGTCCCCGAACCCTCCTTCTCAACTGCGGACCTTTTGTCATAAAATACAACCTCACAACAGTTTACGAGGGCAGTGATTAGGAAGACGTTCTAGGAAGAATTTATAACGCCCGCTATCCTCGAGATGCTTCCACATGTAGGGTGAGGCTTACAGCAGACATAAATAACCACATTTACATTCCACGCATAATTTCTATTAATAATAATTTCGACTACTGTATAAACATCAGATCCAGGATATGTGCGTCCCTGTCACCACGGAATGGCCGGTCCTAAGGTTACGGATGGCGAGGCCTGCCACCATGCATGATGGGTAGCGGCGAATACACTGAATTAACAGTCGTGGACAGCGACAACAGCTGGTCCTCCAGCTTGGACGTTGCGTATTGTTCTAAAAGACCTCGGGCTCACCGTTTAGAAAGACGCATCTTAAAGAAATCGGTTCGGAGGGCGTGGACTGTACTGATCTTTCTTGATTTTAAGCTTTCGCCGTGTCCTGTATGCAATATGTTTTCTTTTGGGTAATTCCCCGGCGTCACAATGCTAATAGCCGACGTTTCGGAACCCTCTATCAGTTCCATCTTCATAGGCAGGTGAGTGAAGTATGGAGTACCTGCCTATGAAGATGGAACTGATAGAGGGTTCCGAAACGTCGGCTATTAGCATTGTGACGCCGGGGAATTACCCAAAAGAAAACGTATTGCATGTACTGATCTTGCTCGGGGTACGGATAGGTGGTGGGCCCTGTGAACACGCTAAGTAACTTTCGGGTTCCATAAAGCGCAGGGAATTTTTTCACAAGCCTAAAACTATCAGATTCTCAAGAAGGACTCTGTTCTACAAAGTTACACCTGTCAGACACGAACTTAAATTTTCGCAACTTCGTTATGTTAGTCCATGTTATCATAGTGCATGAAATGTATACACTACGGTATTTCTTGGTAAATGTACGTACACTGATCGGAAATCACAGACGTAAGAAACCTACAAACCTGCATTTCACCAGTCCAGTTGCTGTGAACATCAACCAGCAATGTGCAGTCGGGTCCTGAATGCAACCCATGTTAGCTAATTGTCTAACAAGTTGCCTATACGCAAGGCGCCATGAATACTGGCACTTTAATAGCGGCAAACTGTTAGTCGCAAGATCCCGCCATGTTACGTGGCAAGCAATCGGGAGATACGGAGTTCAAGGGCCGATCGAGTTACTGATCATCGTGTCTCAAACCTTTCCCTACTTCTTCGACGTTCAAGACTTCCAAATGTATGTCCTGTGCAGAGATAGCGCAATGGGTATAGTGACTGGCTAAGGGGTGGATGGTCCGGCGTTTGAAGTACGGTAGTGGAAGACATTTTTCTCCATAATGTCCATAGAGGCTTTGGACCTCACCCAGACACCTACTAAATAGATACCGCAGTGCTTATATGGGAGTAGAGCGGCCGGGGCATTAAGTTAACCATTAACTTCAAAGAAGTGTCGAGATTACGAATGAGTGCAGCTATACCTACACTCCCCCTATATGCCTTCATGGCTTGAGCAAGAACACTACCTCTTTACAAGCCAAAGGAGCTTTCTTTACATCGGCTTCCACTCTATACACAGCAAGACAGATTTTTCCCATATGATGTCAGTTTCATTTCAGGCAAGTTCTTTCTAAAAATAACTGCATAAGCGATGAGAACTTACCGGTATAGCATAGTCCGACGAGTGTGTTTGCGTGTCTGCGGATCAGAGGGTTTTCTTTGGACCACTCGACCCTTTCGAGGACATGGTCCACGTAGTCGAAACCGGTCACTGCCGTCACGGTCCACTTCAGCTTAGACAGAACAAGCAACTCCCAGTCCTGTAACAATTAAACAATTATTGTAATTAAGGGTTGTTCCAAGAAACTCTAATCCACTAACAGAAATAGATCAACAATACTACTACCAAACTCTCCCATGCATATGATTATAAGATAAACAGCAATTAGCGCTCTTCGCTCTTCTGGGATTTTACGCGGCGTATATATTGGTACTTACCGACGTTTCTGGACAACCTGTTGGTTACATCTTCAAGGGCCAGTCAGTCTTCTTGGACAGCCTGTCATTTCAGATGGGACCTAGAGGATGTCCCGAAACGCTGGGAATTAACCAATCTACGCTGCGTAAATTCCCAGAAGAGCGAATATCTCACACGAAGGGCGAAAGACTGAAAAACAACTCTGCACCTTTCCCAGGAACAATGCTATCCAACCCATTAACCCTCCGTTACTACGGGTATTTTGGGCACTGATCATGTCCCACTTCTTTTCAGATCATAAATCAGTCTTGCTCCGAACTGGAAGGTATGCGATCTCCTAATTTATAAGGGCTTAAAAAAACTCACAACAATTCAAATTGAGAGCCAGTCCCTTAGTCCAGCTTGTTATGCCCTGCTGGGTTCCTTCGTAACTATTGAATCATCTTCTTCGTCATAGAGTTTACTCTGTACATACAGCAGTCTGAAATTCGGAACACTTCAGTTACAGGAATAAACGAATCCTTAGACACTAGACACACTTGTTAGTTATCACGGTGTGGCTTGCCTCTTCAGTTACATAGGCTCACCGCTGGATGAAGCCCTACAGGGCATAAGAAAATAAGCTCAGTGCGAGGTCTGAGGTTTTCAGAGTAAGGCGGCTGGACTGTCTTTGGATGAGTAGTTACAAACATTTCGAATGATCATAGCGCCTTCATCCTCGGGGTCAAGCAGTCAAGAACAGTTGATCTTGGACTGCTTAACACTGAACATGAAGGCATTACGATCCTTCGACACGCCGGTAACTAACTCACCCAACGTCACCGTGTAACATCCCAGAAGACCTAACGTCTTCAAACAACGTCAGCATTGATCAGGCCTTCCAGAACGCTATCCTTACAAAAGAAAAATACTATGGAGTTAGAGGACGTCTGTGTCGAATATTTTCTGTCTGAAGACAAACTATACCAACAGAAGGTCACCCCGTAAATTCTCTTTCTCTGATTTCAACAATCACCACACAACATTTTGAGAAACAATGGATGAAAGTAGATTTACCAAGTGGAACGATGGATAATGTCCAAAATATTATACACCATCATCACAACTTTCTGATTCACCTGTCCCGTATTCATCTCTCAAGTAATTCAACAAAATGCTGGAGGAGTTACAGACCAGTAAATCTGCCCCTTTCTAAACACGGCCATGACAAAAAAAAACTGATTACAGATATTCAACAGTCAATTAAAACCCCACTACGAAAACACAATTTTAAAAATTGCTTCTTTCATTCAACTAGTCAAATCGAGAAATGGTCAGTGACCTCACGTTTCTCACGGTTAGTCATATGACCACAAAATGACCTTCTCTTACTCATTTCATATAATACAACAGGCATCTTCCTTTACTTTGGAAGAACCCATAAGAATCTATTACGTTAGCAGGAACCTACTTCATTTTGTTAAATTAATGGCTGGTCAGAAGGCGGCTTAATGGCGGAACTAATTGGAGAGTCCGCTCCTCTTTAAAGAACCCCACTCACCCTTCCAGGAAACTACCCCAAACGATCGCCGTCAGCAACCTGTTGCACGTCTCGCCACAACTCCGTTTCGCATCTCAAGATGGCAACCGTGCGCATTCCACCGTGACACACACTACAATATTATCGAAACATAATCGTAACATAATATCAGCCTAACGAGCAGCGTGAGAACGCGAAATGATTCCAGCGATAATACTTCCGTAACAAGGGCACATACAAGAGCCAATATAATACATTATCTGCATACATGTGTAAATACTGTAAGTGAAACCAACTTGGTGCACAATAAAAAGTAAAGCAATCCCATTACAGACCTGGACAGGCCTTGTGGGTTCCAGGAGGCTGAGGCTTCCAGATTTCAAGACAATCGGCATACAAAGGTGGTAGAGTTGTCAGCCCTACACACCGGCCGCCTTTAACTCCAGGAAATATTCCTGGTACTCACTTCTGTTAATGGCTGAGTCGACCCCAGGGCCATAGTGCGGCCGGAAGGATTATGTCAATGAACAATTCCAATGACACCATCGGGCATCGAACCCGTGACCTTCCGGTTTGTAGCGCACAATATTCTCAGTATATTTCGTCAATTTTATTTATAGCCTCTACATGTTTCGTACCTCTCCAGGTCCATCATCAGGATGATGGACCAAGTTGGTTTCATTTACAGGATTATATAGAGATGCACGGCCAACAGAATATTTAAAAAATGTAAATACCTGTAAGTACAATTGTCACTGTACCTATTCCGTTAACATTTCTTCTGTAAAAAGGAGTGAAAAGTAGAGCTTATATTCCGATTTTAACACAAATGTTATAAGCTTTATCTGCAATTTTATAATAAGCCTTGATTGCACATATTAATCCGTATACGCTGATTGGGGGGTCTTCGCTATTCTGGGATGTTATGCGATTTAGGTTGGCAGTTGGTCAAGCAACTCAGGAATATTCTTCTTGGACTGCTTGACCATTGGCGATGGAACCGATATGCTGTTCCGACATGTCGGTAGGTAGCTATCAACCTGCACCGTGAAAGGGCGAAGACCTAAATTACATCGCAGTGGAAGCCTGAAATCTCGCTAACGCCGAATTCTTAAATACTAAAAACCTACATGCATAAAGGTAAATAAAGTATTTCCCCTGGAATGACTTAAAAAATAATTCACATTCCGTTTATATTAATTCAAATAAAAGCGACAGATTAACTGTACTTACATTTTTGGTCAATATTTTTGTAACCTGAGCGCTTTCTGAAAAAATGCTCAAAGTTACGCCGACAATTTGCATAAAGTACTGAATACGTCAGTGCGACAGAAACCATAATTCATCTGATAAATGTTATTGTAGTTCACCAGCACCAAATTTTTACTGTAATTCGTTAGGCGACTTCGGAGACGAAACATGTAGTTCGCTAGACACAAAGATACAACTTCATCTCAGGGCATTCACTTCAGCGTCTTTCAATTAAGTTTGATATTGGCGAGCCACACTAAACGTTGCCACGCCGTTAAGCGCGAAGGTTGTAGGAAAAAGTTAATTCTGGTTCAAACAACAGTGTCTGTTTTATTTAAAGACGGCACATCATATAAAATATTTTCATATGACAAAGCAAGACCCCCATTATTATCTAGGACTGTTAAGTGACACACATTTCAATGCACATATTTACTGAAATGCAACGACAAATAATTCTCGTCTCATTACAATTACAATTCCAAAGCGATATTTCTGAAAGCCTTTCAACAACAAATCAGTTAATTATGTATAATGAACTACAGATCACAGGGGTACGGACACAGCAAATACTCCGTACTTGTACTCCATTGGCGCCCGTTTTTCCACTCTTGTTAATTTTAACTCTTCAGGTAACAATCTGGACTTTATATTCTTCGGGAGCATCTGACAACACGGCAAATCCCTTGGAAAGCTCTGGCATGCAGTACCCTTATGAACCACAGGCGAAAACTATCCCACAAGCTGAGACACACATTCCTTTCGCTAGCTGATTTGCGCAGAAACTGTATCTGCTGCTGAGTCTGACACTGACCTTATGAATAGGGCCGACATGATGTCATTCACTGACGAGACAGCGGATACGCATACTTTTGAGGCACCATTCTTAAAATAGTCCCTCCGTAACGCAGTCTAAAACATCACTAATAACTGTTATGTAATGAAATGAACTGTAATAAGCAGTAAACCTCCTAATGACAGAGGGGCACTTCTAAAACAAACGAAAAGAATGAGCACTGTATCAATTCACCACCCTAATGTCAAGGAACATCAACTAATGAAATGAAGGAAGGCGCTCTGGGACATGCTTTCAAGTGTCACGTTATTAAGTAATTCGTTCTTCAAAGAAACGTTCCCATATTCTGCAATGAACTGGAGGCACATAAAGGCACAACAAGAAATCAAAAATATTTGTTTCCCATTCTCGAATTCCTAATTTCTAAATTATATACTGTATATATACGTATTTTCGTACACAAAAAAAAACACATCTTGGTGGTCACACAGTCTTCGGCCACGGGGTTCGAACTGCGTCCGAGGCACGGGTATTTCGCCACGTTTCTAGGTGTTATGTTCCAGTTGGCAGTAATGATGCGCGGGTTGACACTCCATCATATCTGTCAGACTAACACAGCAATAAAAACGGGCCAGAAGAGAATTATGACGTTAATACACAATAATGAAACACGATATATAATCCTAATACGGAGGTACGCAAATTTTCCTAAAATCTATAAACCACCTCAAAATACCTCGCGTCATACTGATGACCCACCAATACTAGGCGCATGGTATTTGTGTACCCCTGTCCGAATTAAATGCATATTAATCCAGAAAACCAAACGCACGACTCCATTATCTTCAAAATGTAACAAAAGCCCCGGTGGAGCTTGTCTATAACCTCGCTACGATCTCCCTTGTAAAGCTGGGCGGTCTGCTGGTACGGTGTATATTGTTAAGTGCATCTGGCAAGCTCCCCTTTGTTAGAACAATACAATGGTTAGGTACTCTACAGGCCTACACAATTGGCAAATGATGCGGCGGCGGCGGCGGCGGCGGCGGCGGCGGCGGCGGCGACGACGACGACGACGACGACAACAACAACAACAGTCCCCTGCTATGAATGCGACAGATGCACGTACCTAAGATTTCGCGGTAAATGAGTTGCTACTACCCATCCTGACAGCATTCGCACAGTTCACTCTTTCGCTACATACTACTCGATGTGCTTGATGTTTTCAGTTGGTGTATGAGTAGAAGGGACCGCCTCTGTGGTCTAGTGGTCAGAGTTTCTGGCTACAGATACAGAGGTCCCGGGTTCGATCCCCAGCGCTACCAGATTGTCTGAGTAGTAGTGGGTCTGGAACGGGGTCCACTCAGCCTCGTGAGGTCAATTGAGGAGCTACTTGAATGAAAAAAGTAGCGGCTCCAGGTCTAGAAAACAGAGATTAACGGC
>Ga0123352_10004731_pt1 | contig 20168 bp, 16 predicted proteins | sample TergutLab28metaG_FD_89700 | JGI IMG/M metagenome (GOLD analysis project Ga0123352, IMG submission 89700) | Labiotermes labralis P1 segment gut microbial communities from Petit-Saut dam, French Guiana - Lab288 P1 | ecosystem: Host-associated > Arthropoda: Insects > Digestive system > Gut ...
ACTTGAATGAAAAAAGTAGCGGCTCCAGGTCTAGAAAACAGAGATTAACGGCTGTGGGGACCCGTTGCGCTGACCACGTGACACCCCTCTATCCGCAAAAGTTGGCACTAACTTCGTCGACCGACAGCGGCCGCTCTGTCGGTATAGTTCGCGTGCGGACTAAGGCCACGGAGTTTAGTTTTACAGGCGCTCGTCACAAAATTTGTACTTTTGAAATTAAAGTAGGTTGAGTTCCACTTTATTTGTGCTGGTTATTATGTTGAAGTTTTTTTTTGTGGGTAAAAAATTTTACAGCAGTTGTTTGCCCCATTTGTTTCATGCCCTTAACTGAAAAATGTAGACAAAATTAAAAAAATGTTCTCTTTGAAATATCAGCGTGTTTATGTTAGTCAATAATCAATATACGATTTATTGTTGGAAAATATATCGATGTGAAACAGGATATCGAAAAATATCCGTAACATTTCATATATTCAACGCCAATGTAATACAACTATCCGAAAAATAATCCATTATGTATTTATCGTTGTGTTCGTAAAGCATTATTACTAACGTAGCATTTAAGGGAAGATCAACAATGCAGATAAGTATTGTACAGTCGTTGATAGTCATTAGCAACATCAAACTTATCATGACCTCAGTAAAAGTGTTGTGAGCAGTCTCTACCACGCAAACCATTTGTCTTAATCACTATAACAAACACAAATAGTACAAATTGACCTTCCATTTACTGTACTTAGTTAACCCATATTTGCAACACTATCAGCGTAATGGCAAAGTGTGTATGTAGTTTTAATGTTAATCCCCTTCATCAACATATTTCCTCTAAGGCAGTTGTGTCTTGTCATTATTCCAAATGTTTCCTTCAAATATTACCGGCGATATTAAACTTTTAAAGGAAAGTGGTAACTTTATGCACCATCCGACTTAATGTTTATAACCTATATATTTGACCTTACAATTTATTGATGTGTTTGATACGATCTTGCAAATAAAGGGCAATTATTTCCCTGAAAAAGTAACTGATTTTCCTTGTCATGGAGACCGCAGGGACTCAGCATTTATGTATTATTTAATACCAATGAGGGGTTTGCGAACGCTCGCTTGCTGGGGTTGCGGGTTCGAATCCCACTGGGGGGGGGCAAGGCTGTCTGTTTTGAATCCTGTTTGTTGTCAGGTAGAAGTCTCTGCGACTAGCCGATTCCTCGTCCAGAGGAGTCCTACTGAGTGTTTGTGTGTGATTGCGAAACCTCAAAAATGAAGGCGGCCTAGATCTCAGTATGGTTTTTGCACCACAAAAAAGTACAGTTGAAGATTTAAATTGAATGTTTATTTTTTCTTAACTGTGTGGCTGATATTTGGGGGCAGATATTACGAGTACTGCCAATTAAGGCTTAACGAAATGAAGGAATTTTCATTTACAGAACATAAAGATTATCTTGACACTTGCTGTATTTGAACAGCCGGCGTGTTTAAAGTGTTTTTTTGTTTTGAGTCAATGTGGTCAGATTGCGTGTGAGTATAATTAACAGTCTGTTGGAACATGAAGAGTTGCTGACAGCAAAAAACGAACAGGTTTTTTTACATTATGTGTTGAGGCCCGTCTGTGGAAGTGCCTTGCTTTACATGAAATAAAGCAGCTCCTGTGCATACCTATAAACCACAACACTAAAAACATTGGAACTGGTGGTATAGCTCCACATATTCCTATCTTTGACACTGCGTGGAAATGAGTAGTTCTCTTCATGCCCCCGTCGTGTCACTCCATGGAAGGCGTCAGTAGTATGTATACAACGAGAGGCCCGATGGACCTCGGCTCAGTGTGGAAGTTGCGGAGAAGATAAAAGCATCTTTGACTGTGCAGGAAATCTAACCACTGTTTCTCGGTCGTCTTGCAACCCCTAGCACAGTCACTACTTTGGCTGAGCTGTTTTGACTCCGCCTTGCGTTAATAAAGGAAGATAGCACTGTTATCCTTCTAGTGTCGAGCTGGTCAATGAGAAAGTATAGTGGACGTAATGATTAGGCAATTAATTGCTACAACACCGAGAACTTATATTTCCATTATAAATATTAATCAGTTTATGAGATCCTCGCCCCTCTGGGATGTTACGCAGCGTGGATTGGTAGCTACCGACGTTTTAAGAAAAGTTATGGATACCTGACCCTTGAAGATGGGACCCCATAGGTTGTTCCGAAACGCCGGTTACCGAACTACCAATCAACGCTCTTTAACATCCCAGAAGATTAACGATGTCATTAACACCGTGACGGAAGCCTGAAGTCAAGCAAAATCGGGTTATATTGAATAGGTTGCTAAGTGCTGTTTATTCTGTTAGCTGTATCATACACACATTTTCTGGAAGCAGATCGCATATTCTTCGTTAAGTTTGGAACAGATGGAGCGTATTGTTACCACTGAGCTTTTGTAAACGGCTTAGTTCTGTATTTGGGATCTAATGAGCCCGATATGAATTTTGATGGCATTGGGTAAACAGTAATTTTTCTAAAAAAAAAAATGTTCGCCCGTAATTTTTATTTCAACCCAATTCAGTGGCCAGAATTTCTGTTCTAAAGTTTGCACTCGAAAAGTGTAAGACCCGCTTAACTTTGCTGTGTTCCTCTCTCCTCTTCCTGTATCAATAAATATAGGTTGAAGACACAGGCAGATTGCGTTGCAATTTGAGAATTACTTGGTAGGGAGTTTAAAACACAAGTTCCTTCCAATTTTTTTATACGTAATTCTTTTTCTCCTTCGTACTTCATCTTCCCCTCACCCTCCGTACCGCGGAAAACCTTTTAAAGAGATAAATGAGTTTTTTTTCTGTAATGAAAATGTTGCCGGCGGGCGGTAGAAAAGTAACAGGAAGAGAAGAGAAAGTAAGAACGTTGGAGAAATGAAACTACGCAAGTTAAGTAAAAAAGGAAAAAGACAGAAGTATAAAAAGAAGCTTGGGAAAATTTGGGAAAGCAGAAAGTAGCAAGTGTTCTTCTGGAGACGATAGAACAGGGAAGAACACTGTAAGACATGATATAATTCTGGCTGAGGTGAAATAAGCTTCTAATGTTACACTTTCAGCAGGCAATTCTGATTAATATTTGGAAGAAAGTAGGGACAATTAGCATGGAAATGGCATAAAATGCATAATGAGAAGCTGCATTGTTTGTACACTTCAAGGTCTGTCGTTATATTTATCACATCAAGGAGGATGTAATGGGCGGCTCATGCAACACGTATGGACGAGGAGAGCAGAAGATGAAAAACATTAGTCTCAAAATATGAAGGAAAAGGACTACTGGAAGACCTGGCATTAGATGGCAGAATCATATTAACAGGGTATCCAGGAAGTTTGTCTGAAGCGGTGGAGGGAATTCCATGTGCGATTCGTGGTTAACAATTTGGCATTAAGGCAGGTTTGCCCATGTCAGTTATTGTCCCATCAGTGCTGTGAACTCACCTGTAATCAAGTGAAAGGTAAAACCGCAAGACTTAATGACGTAAGATTTGTTATTGACGGCTACTGTCCTCACGTCTGTAAAAGAAAAAGCTTGTTTTTACATGTCACTAAGGTGAACGGAACTGTGTAGGCATGGCTCCACCAGATAGAAAGGAGTGGTTAAATTAATCTTTTAAAGACGAAATATATCTTTGTTATATAAGGACTCTGTTCGTACCGCGCAGTAAACACTCGCCACCTCGTTTAAAAAAAAAATCTTTTAATGTTGTGTAAAGGGCCCCACACACGGCCAAACAGTTTGCGCAATACAGGCTGTTTCGCAAACTATTTGATCGTGTGTGGTGTGGTTGGTTTGACTGTGCAACAGTTTGATGATTTTCAAACAGGTTTGAATTTTGTTGCGCAACAGACAGTTCGTGCAGTAATCGCAGTTTCAAATTTTAAATTTTCAAAGGTGAGCCCAGATGCAAGGGAGCCCAAAGTGACAAACAATCTCTGCTTCCCTTATGTTTGTATCTTCTCTCTGTACACGAGGTGTAATAAGTTCCAACAATTCACCGTATGTCGCCGGACACACCCGCAAATAGTTCTTGTAATCAAGGGGCGAAGACAGTTCTAGTTCTTTAATTAGATTACCATGCCCGAATATACTTCTTCTTATTGATCAATATTTTGTCCAAATACTCCTTTTCCTCTTCCGGGAATCGGTCTCTTCCTCCGTCCATAAGGAAGAATAATTGACAAACAGGCAGCTTTGGACATGCTTTCGTTATGACATTTACCAAGAGACTGAAGTTTGCGCAAAATTATCCTATCGTGTATGGACACCGTCTCTCGTTGTACGTACAACACACTGCTGTACAAAACGCTGTTGCGCAAATTCGTTTGACCATGTATGGGGCCCTTAGAGCAAGATTTGCTGTTTGACCCGAGATACATACAAAAAACACAAATTCCAGGTGTTCAAAATGTAGAATTTTTGAACGTTAAACCTCGTGGTACGTAAAGTTACTAGTAGGCTTTAAAAGGTTGAAGTTCCTACCCCTTCCCTCTTACTGAAAAAGATTCCAGTTTTCGCTTAGAAGGGGTTGGGGTAGGTGGTTTGGAACCCAGTATCGGTCTCGTCGTTGTGGTATTGGGAAACAACTGTCATTCCACCGGGATTCGAAATTTAATTCTCTGGTAGTCAATTCCTTGGCCTCGTTACTATATCGACCGTTCTATTTAGGCTTTTCATCTGCTATCAGGTGCTGGTAAAATATGCTGCAATATAAAGGGAATCATCTGTCACAAAGCCCTACACCTTCATGTTGAAAAATGACAAACATGTAAGAATAAGGCAGAAAATTGAACGATTCTGATAAAATGACACACACTTGTTCTGAATATTTATAAAGTTGCCGCAGCTTATGCAGGAAAAAAGAACAACCAGTAGGTAAGTTTTGCTCCAAATTTTAAGCTGAGGTAAAGTTTTTTTTCCGCATCTGATTCCTTTATTAACCTAAACCTACTTCAAATAAAGGTGTACGAAATTCAACTTGTGCTAGTAATTTTGAGGTGTGAATGAAGGTGGTAAGAAATATACACGAACAGGAATTTGTACAAAATTTTAGAGTCTTGCTGTACCTCTTGATAAGCATTTCATCAGAACAGGTGCTTACAGACGCTACAGTATGTTAATAAAAATCCAACCAAATGCATCAGTATGCTGATATTTATTTACTGCAAAGTCACTCTACATGTTTCGGGTGTCACAGCACCCACCATCAGGAGTACTGAAAACTGTAACCGCAGCCTCCGGTACAGGTCATACTGTAAAATACAAGGATTAACTGGAATGAAATAACAGTGTGTTTTGACTTGTTAACTTCTGATAGTAATGAGTGGCGATACATTAACATATTTACAAAAGTGTAGGTATCCAATATCGTGGAAGTTTATAAGTTAAAAACTCTTTGGATAATAAATATGAACAGTTAAAAGCGTTATAGGAAGATGCAATGGATTTTATTAGTTAATAAAGTACTCACATACTGGTACAGCCACTTCCCTCTAACGTGGCCTGATCGGGACTGGTTTGTGCGAGTCGTGTGGTAGGTATTGATCGGTTGAGCGTAGGTAGTTACGTAATGTAGTTACGTAAGCCACACTGGAACCTTACGTTACTACCTACGATATTGTGTACCTACACTTTTGTAAATATGTTAATGTACCGCTACCCATCACTATCAGAAGTTAACAAGCCAACACACACTGTTAGTTCATTCTAGTTAATCCTTGTATTTTGCAGTATGACCTGTACCGGAGGCTGCGGTTACAGTTTTTATTACTCTTGATGATGGGTGCTGTGACACCCGAAATATGTAGAGTGACTTTGCAGTAAATAAATATCTGTATACTGTTGCATCTGGTTGGATTTTTATTAATATTGAATTATGATGCACGGAACCTTGAGCTTAAAACGCTACAGTATCTTTTGTTGCAGCCTTTGACTGTAAGCCTTGCGTATTAAATTTTAGGTTCAAAGTGGCTTGCTCCTGCGTCACAGAACTTGCCTTCGACGGTGCTCCAGTTTTAATACTTGTCTTCCTTAATTAAGTATCCAGCAGTGGGAGATGGAACAAAGATGTTGCATCTTCTGCTTCGGAAGCAGGTGAAATTGTCTTCTGTGGGGGGTGAAAGAGGTTTTAGCCTGAAAAGGAAATTGGGAAAGTCAGAGAGGAATTAGTAAAACTTGGGGCCACTAAGGGAGGAAATGTGGCAGCGCATGTAGGTAGAGCAGGCTGTCTGGGTACAGTCAAGTTAAAGACACTATATTATTATTATATTTTGTTGCCTCTTGTCACAGGCCTTTTCTCCCTGTTACTGCTCCTCTTGAACCAACGACGATCCTCACCACTCAGGCTTCAAGTTTCAAACTGCAGCACTTTCGGCATTATGCGTGATTTTCCTAGCATAGCTGTATTTTGTAGTGAATCTTTTGAACATTTCCCTGGTATGGCTTTCAGAAACATTCTTTGAATCTCCAGTTGCTATTCCGGTGGCTCCAATTATTGCCGGTATAATTGTACATTTAATGTTGCACATTCTATGTCTCTCCATACATAAACTCTTGTATTTTAGCTTCCTTTCTGCTTCCTTTTGCGTGACATTTCTGTCAGCAGTATTGCCACATCTCTCAGCTTTCATGTTTTCCCTTTGTAGGCGCTTTCGCAAAATTGCGAAGAGCGACTATTAGGTTCGTCATATCTGCCCGTCCTTCCGCCCGCACGGAAAGACTCGACACCCACTGGATGGGTTATCATGAAATTTGATATCTGAGTATTTTTCAAAAATTTATCGAGAAAATTCAAGTTTCAATAAAATCGGATAAGAATAAAGGGTACTTTTACATGAAGACGAATATAAACCTTTGATCATATATCATTCAGTTCTTTTTAGAATGAGAAATTTTAGAGACGGAAGTTGTAGAGAAACTCGAAACACACATTTCATTTTCAATTACTTTTTTCTTTTTCGAAAATTGTGCCGTTTATGAGATAATGTAGAAATATATTGTAGAGCGGAGCAGGCCACTGATGACAATATGGCGCAGGCGCATTGCATGCTGGATACCTAAGTCTACAAACACGCAGGTTGTGTAGAACCTTTTGCTCTTCCACTGCATCAACGGTTGCCCGATTTTCTCCCATAATGCCTCCAAATTGTAGCCTACGATATGACTGTTCATTATCCACCAGTCTTTCGTCTAAGTTATGTGCGAACTGTCTAAGAAACTTCTTCTGTCGTGATATTTCTTTTTTCTTCTCTTCTGTGCTCTTCTTTATTTCTCTTATTCTTCTCTGTAACTCTCTTTTGAGGCTTCTAGCTCTCTGTAACATTGCTGAATTGGTGATGTGTTGGTGTGTTCTAAAAATTCGTATTAGTGGATCCTTCTTATAGTGATATTCCTTCAAATAGCAAAAGCAATCCCTGGGGGTTTGAAACCAAAAACGATCTTTACCATATTCCCAAGAATCAGTGATGTGTATCTGTTCTGACCCAACTGAATCCAATCAGCACACTCCACTTTCATTTCTCAATGTTCTTTTTTAAATTTCGCGTCTACGCTTATAGTTTTCCAGATGGCGTATCTCCTTAACCCTTATTTATCAATACTTTGTAGGCAATTCTCATAATGCTTATGAGTGCTACATGCCCAGCTTACCTTATTTTCTTTGATTTCACCACCTGATAGTGTGTTACGTAACTGCACTCTCATTTGATGATGCAGCGTGAGTTGTAGATCAACGAGTGAGTGCGGAGCACAGGTGGAATGACACTGACTGGAGAGAACTAAAGTCCTAGGAGAGAAATCAGTCGCAGTGCCACTTTGTGCACTACAAATCGAACAAGGACTGGTCTGGGATTGAAACCGAGTGTCAACAGTGAAAGGCAGGCTACTAACATCCTGAGGCTTGACGCGGCCCTTCTATTTGTGGAACAAATTTGTGTGAAGCTCCTCAGTACGTGAAATTCTTAGCAAGTTCTTAACTGATCCAACTTATGTGCTAACACTGTCAGCACCGTGCACCAAAGAATTAGTAGCAGTTCACTCTAATTCGACTTAAAGACTAAACAGTGAATTATTTTGTGACTTTGGCGGTACTGACTTATATTCTGAAAGTCCCGAGTCGAAATCTCTGTTCAGGCAACATTTCGACCCTACTGGCCACAATTTTACATGGTTTTCTCAGTCACTGCATAAAATGTCAGCTTCTTTCAAAATTATCTCGTAAAAATTTATGGCCATTTTATCAAGTAATCTGAGTCATGGAACCTTCAGACGAATATATATATATATATATATATACACCCAGTCCTTGTTTCACACCCTCGTTGCGTTCGTGAAAAACTGGGCGTAAATAACCTAACGTAAAACAAAAATGATACGTACGAAGTGATGGTTTTAGCGTGATGGAACGCATCCGGCCAAAGGACATTAAAACTGGAGAGCGCGAGTTAAGAAGTGACGTAAATTGGCAAAGGGCGTTACAGAAAAAAGGGTGTAAAACAAGGACTGTATGTAAATAAATTACTATAAAATTACAGTTGTACTGAGAATATGGTGACCTTCCTTGTCACTGTCGTAATATATACCTCCAGCAAGGATGATTTTGAGGAAATAACGCTAATATCAAACGGAAATTTGTGTTTACCCACGTAGTTTAAAAAGGGGGGGGGGGGTTGATAATGGCGATTGAAATTATACACACTGTCAATTGTGTATCGCTTTACCAGCAATGGCTGTCGTATGAATTGGCAAGGTTACGGAATTAAATGTTAATTTAATAATGTGTTCTCCTGTTCTCTGTCAGGTCCGCGGTAGGAAGCAAGAGTTACGTTTATGTGTGCTTTATATGTGTAGGATATGTATATAACATATACATTATATTGTGTGTGTGTGTGCGTGTGCGTGCGTGTGTGTGTTTGTGTCCGAAAAAAAGAAAACAATTATTGCTAATATTACAACTTTCTACCATACAGAACCCAGACCTGTAATAATATAAGGTTTTTAAATAAACATCTGAATAGAGAATTTTGTTACAAGCTATCTTATTCCATTGATATTCTATTCGTATTTCTGTCAGCGGAAACGGAAAAAGAGAAGCAGACAAAAGCAACTAAGCGAATCGGCTTCTAAGTAAAACAAATACCGCAGTTCAAACCACCCTGGAGCACTGGCGGCTTCTGAAGTTCCCGTGTGGAATCTTGGGGTCTAGTCTGAACTGCCTCTAGCTGTAGGGTTATTGTGGGCACTTCTGCAGAGCAAACAGCGCGGTCGCATGTGGACAGGCACCTTGTTTAGACAACGACAACCATTCGGCGCTACAGATGTTGGGTTCTGTTTCACATGGCGAGTTATGCAACGCTAGGAGATGTGGCTGAAAGGTAAAGCCGTTCCTGTACACGTCATTAAAGTATTTATGGGAGTGGAGGTGTACCTCCACTTATTCTTAATTCGGCACTAAGTGGGACTGGTCGCTTAGTAGCCGGGATGGAGACGGTAACCATTGAATATGACGCTGGGGGGGGGGTCCCATGGCGAGCTCTGGACGTTTTCGAGAGGAGAAAAATATCTTGAATCTGTCGGGAGTCAAACACCGCATAGTTGGCCCCGCTTCGGAGCAATCGGTGTGTGTTCAGTAAATTAATACGGTGAATAAATTTGTGCATATGCAGGACAGGAGTGCATTGAGAGTGTGAACGGGTAGCTTCACGTTCCGGCCGTTTTACCGTCAAGTCATTCTCAGATCCTCCGCCGGGAATGGAACCACAGTCTGCAGTCATCCAGCCCGTAAGAGGACTCTATGCCGACTGAGCTATCCCGGATAATGTGACAACTCTAAGCCAATAGAAAGGAAGGGGAATAACTCAAGGCTGTAGGAGCTAGACATACGTGTAGGACGAAGGGCTAGTGCTGAATGTGTAATGTTCCGCGGGCAGTATCTTATTGCGCTCCTAGGGGTAGGTCGTCTGAATATAGTTGCCACAGGGGATGGACTATAGTTTAAACGCATGTTCATGTCACGAATGTAAATTCCCCCCTACCTCACCCCATAACCAGGAACCCAACGGAGTTCTTCCTACCAATAAAGCGAAGGCACATAATAGGTTACAACTTGGCTAAAACTTCGTGTTACCTCAGCCATAAACTCGGGGCCCAAAAACTATCCGAAACAAGCATGGGGTCTTCCGGTACGTCCCCTTTACCAGATGTGGGGCACCCTTATTACGAAACAACAACGTCAGCAAGTATAGACGTACCTGGAGGGCACGTCTGTAGTTAGATGTAGTGTGTTTCACAAAATGCTTTTTATTTCTTTTATAATGAAACAGTTGTTCAAAGAATAAATATTGTACATTGGCAAGGAGTATCACAACTGCCATTTATCTGCGCAAATGGTCCCTTCTTTCTACGAATTATTGTGCTGAATTGTGTTCGGTGTGATTTGGTTCAAGATTAATTTTGTCTAACACATTTCGTAACACCTTAGGTATTTTACGGTAAGGAGGTGTCATCTCCTGTCCCAACCCCCCAGTCTGGAGAATCACCCCTTATCGGCAGCCCGCGTCGCAGCTACCTTCCACATCTGCAGGCTGTTTCTCCATCCGTGGTTGGACGACGCGCCGTGTCGTTGCGAAATAGTCCAAATTATCTTGTGATACTAAATAAATCTTCAGGAAATAGAATGGGAGGGGGGGTCGTAGACAGGCTGTATCTGGCTCAAGAAAGGGACAATTAGCGGTCCTCGTGAACACCTCAAATAACTTTTTTATTCCCTAAAATGCGAGAATTTCTTTACTAGCCGAGAGTTTCTCATCTTCTGAAGCAAAACTCTACTCCATGGAGTTAGGGTATTAATTAGTTAGCTAGTTAGCTCAAGACCTAACGCTTCTGACTCGTAATCAGGAGGTACCCATTTCGAAAATTTGCTAAAGCGCGTGTTTCACTTCAGTACCTTCAGTTAAATGCCGCATTCGTGCTTGAAATTTGGCCACGGTCACTTGCGCCCTACATCCTGTCCCACTGACGTTTATCAACTCCCACTCACCGACACTATATAATCTCAATTCCGAGATCGTCGTCAAATGTTTAAAATATAGAGGTAGACTGCAAATTTATTATTATTTTTTTTTAATTTTTATTGTCATACCATAAAGTTATATTGTCTATGGAGTATATGTCCCTTAACCCGTTAAAGACTGAAAGTTACCCACATTTTTTATAAAAATGTTTGCTCGTAATTCCCAGAGAACACACAGTCTCCATTAAAAAAAACAGTCTGGGTTTCATCGATAAATAATCATTGCATATTTTTCGAATCATAAGCAACGCGTGCAATAACTTGTGTGAGAAAAATACCGAAATTTTTGCTTTTGATCTTCTTGGTATATATAGTTACCATTTGGCTTTAAAAGTCGTTACATATATGTCCTGTGAATACTTTGTGTCAAAGAGTACTTGGGAGATCTGAACATAGATGTACGTAGGCATATTTTTGCCCCAAAATATCAGCACTCTACTGCTTACAAAACATCCGTCCGTAGGAACGTTTAACAGCTCCTATTTTCTGGTTTTGTAAGCAGTTTGCTTTCACAATTACACATATTTTAACATCACGTTAACTAACGACAGACCTTATTACGTATTTTCAACACTGCAGATCCCCACTCCGTCTGTCGTCAAACCACAGCAATAGAAACGCGTCTCATAGTTCGTCCATTTCCTCCATTTGCAATGCTACACTCCCCCACCTCTTCCCCCCTACCTGCTCATGTGGCTACACCGATAACTGACGATCTAACCAACGAATTTATCCGATTAAATGTAGGCAAGTGAACAGCGCTGCTGAAGATGGCGGTTTTGCCAGCGTGGTCTCGTTGTGAAGCGAAATGTGTCACAAAATAGTGCTTGTATTTGTGAAAACATATATGAAAGATGTGTAACTGCGTAACATTTCTGTTTCTTGTTTTGATGTGCAAAGTCACACCAGTGTATTGTGAACGTAATCTATTGCTAGGAATATTGCTTTTAGTTTCTTTCAACCTTGCAACGAAAAAATGGCCTTCCAAGCTCACCGTCATGCATGTGGTGAGGAAAGGGGTTTGAGAGAATGAGTAGCAGCGACGAGAGGGGACGGCAGATTTTGTAGCATATGAATTGATTACCGTTTGTGGATGTCTTTGTGTATCAGTTTATTTGTGGTTTGTTTAGAGTCGCTTCATATATCGGGGAACGTATAACGTATAATTAGATAGATGATAGTAAATTATGAAAGGGAAACTTCGGGAAACAAAGTTAGCTTGGGCTGATGTAAGACATTGTCGTGGCATATGGCTTAGGAGATCGAGGAAGAACACCAACAAATTTATTCATACTAGTCGATGTCGCTGCCGATTATCGAATCGAGTACCTTGATATTTTAAGGCCCCGTGGTTACTATATGTAACACCAGGATTAACTTTCAGAAATTCTACTTTCTGCCCACACACTACACTTATATATTTTGTACATATCTCAAAATAAACAGCGACTTTCTTCTGGTGTAACCTAGACTGATTGTTAGTTGAATAAAGAGAGACCAACTTGATGTCACTTGTTTTTTATTTAATTATTTAATGCTCGACATGTTTCGGATGTTAATACATCCATCCTCAGGAGCTTGCGAATTATTTGTTGAGTTAATTCATGGGTTGTATTGCTCTGGTTCGATGCGTGTTGGTGTTAGGTTGTGGTTTGTCTGGGGTGGTGTGGTATCCGGATACCACACCAAGCGGTATAGGCGTGAAGCTAACCATTCACATCAACCTACTGCTTGTGTTAAGAAAGAGTACTGCTACATTCCCCGTCCTTCCCGTGTGCCTTCATGTGGTGCATAGTGACAGGTTCACCTGCTTCTGAACTTACTCTTAGTCCTACAGATAGCTCTCGGTTGAGCTGATGACGTGTGTCCACCTGCGGGAGAGGCTGATAAGGGGGGTGCCCGACGGCTGGATTCAGTTGTCCTGTGCAACTTGCCGTGATAATGAACTTTATATGTTCCATATCTATATGCATTAAACAATATATATTTATTATGTAAAGAACCAACAAACGCACATGAGCATAATATGTTTTGTCAAATATTGATATTCACCGATACATTGCTATTCACCGATATATTGCTATTCACTGATACATTGATATTCACCGATGTATTGATATTCACCGATACATTGCTATTCACCGATATATTGCTATTCACCGATATATTGCTATTCACCGATACATTGCTATTCATCGATATATTGCTATTCACGGATACATTGCTATTCACCGATATATTGCTATTCACCGATACATTGATATTCACCGATACATTGCTATTCACCGATATATTGCTATTCACCGATATATTGCTATTCACCGATACATTGCTATTCACCGATATATTGCTATTCACCGATATATTGCTATTCACTGATACATTGCTATTCACCGATACATTGCTATTCACCGATATATTTCTGTCGCTTCTGCGACCAACATCAGGTTGTCATATGTAAGTACTCCATGGAGCAGAGTCATTCTTGATAAAACATCTGGTTCCCAGTCAGCCAAGAAATTCCCCGCAATTTAAAGAATCATAAGGTTCATTACCGCATTTACAATTGCTCGCCAATTGTCCCTCTCTTGAACCAGAGCGATCCATTTCATGCTCCCACATTCCACTTCCTGAAGATCCATCTTAATATTATCCTCCCATTTACGCCTAGGTCTTCAAAGTGGTATCTTTCTCTCAGGTCTCCCCACTATAAACACTGTATACATCTCTTTTCTACTGCATACCTACTATATGTCCCGACCATGTCTTTCTTCTCGATTTGATCACCCGAACAATATTTGGTGAGGCTTACAGATCATTGCGTTTCTAATTATGAAGTTTTCCCCACTCCTGTTTTCTCGTCCCTCTTAGGCCCAAATATTCTCCATAGCACCGTCACGGTGTCTGTCATATAAAATACAAAAAATTATACCAACAATTGCACAAAATGTATGATTAAAGCCAAGTCATGTTACAGTTAATATCTTAAGCACTCCTTGTGATCACAAAGTGTCAAATTTTATCTGCTTTCATGTTAACATATTTCGACATTTTGTGGTTATAACTGCAAAATCGGTTGGTTTTTAATTACACATTTTGTGTAACTGCCTGTATACTGTTTGTATTCCCTGTGACACCCTGATGATGGATGCAAAAGTCACCGTAACTTGGCAGTGTATAGTAATATATGATAAATTGTGTTTTATTCATGTGCTTTCGTTGGGAATTTACATAGTATGATCTCCCTGAAAATATTTAGTGAAGAGCAGCTAACAGTGGTCTTGCGATCTGTACTGCAGTAGTGGGTTCAAATCCCATGTCAGACTTAAAATGTACAGGGGTGCAAACATTTTCGAAAAAATTATGAACCACCTCAAAACTGTAGGCGCCGGGACGGTGACGTGCGACCAGTCCCTCGCTGAGGATTCACAAATATTAGGCTCCAGCAGACGACCTGGCAACCGGGATTTGTGCAGTGTTGAACAGGACGACATTTACTTTTCTCTACTTATGCCCTGTGTTTGTCGAGGCCTTTAGATAAGCCTCTTATATGTACAAGGTATTCTGTTAACTCTTGGGTTACGCAGCAATAAAACTTCCAAATTTTGTTGTGGTATTGTTTTTATGTTTTGCTGGCTGTGCATTTCAGTATAATCTCGGTAATTGACCAACTTAATGCATAAATTCTTGTTTTATAATAAGTTTACTACATTCCTCTACATGTTTCGAGCACTGTTGTGCTCATCATCAGGAGGTAAAATTGTATTATACAGTATCTGGTATTGTCACACTCTGTACGTGGCCTTCCGGCCACGTATAGAGTGTGACAATACCAGATACTGTGTAATAAAATTTGACCTCCTGAAGATGAACACAACAGTGCTCGAAACATGTAGAGGAATATAATAAACTTATTATAAAATAAGAATTTATTCATTAAGTTGGTCTATTGCTAAGATTTTGTTGTAGTAAGAACATTTTTACCAATATTTTGAATTACTTTTGTCCGTTTTTTCAAAGTTTGTTCCGTAGACTCGAGACAAAATTTTTTTTTTTAATTTCATTTTTCATGTAACTATATGGAAAGAAATGCTTAAATGTATGCAAAAGAAAATATAATTCAAAACTTAAAAGTGAATGAAAATTATCTCTATTACGAATGCTCCTTACAATTGTTGAATATTATTTGAATTTTCTTGTTAGAGCGATTCTTGCGTACCCATTTTGAGCAGTGGCAAAATTTCTAGTTTCCTTTTCTTTGCTAGACTTGTGGACAAATAAAAGTAACATGGGTACAAACTGGTCCAGTAGGATGGAGAAAAAAGTTTATAGCTTACTAAAGAAATAATAAACTCTCTGCATAATGCTAATTTTGTGTCAAGAGGATTATAAAGAACACATGTAGAAATTGATAAGCTTGTCACTCTGTACCACCGAGAACAGCTGAGGAAAGGACCAAGCCTGGGAACATTTACTACCCAGTTAATAACATAGGGGGTAATGTTTGAACCCAAGATTCATTATCCACGGTTCAGATTAGACTGGAATGTGTTAGGATGTTGCTTGGTTGTCAGCCTTATGTTTGTGAAAGGTTAGTAGCAAATTTCGTTGAAGTAAAAGAAAAGGCAACGTACTATCCAGTCGAACGCGTGGTTGGTGGTAAGAACATGTCCAGAGCCCCAGCGTACAGTTATCTCTCACGTCTAAACACAACAGCAAACAGTTGGTTGTGCAATTCCGCGGAGACTGTTTCCCTACATGTAGACTACAATTCTGCCGTATGTGTTTGGTGGGTGTGCGTTGGTGTGCATGTACACAAGTTCCAGGAACTGTTGTCTGAAAATTCACCTAAAAGACAGCTAAAAAGATGAAGATGGAAAAATATACGCGACAAAAATACCTTGAGTGTCTGCTGGCCTTTCAAAACCTGCCATTTTAAGGGCCACTAATATCAATTCTTTTTTTAAAACCAAAATTTTTGTTTTATTTATCTTTATTTTTTAATGTTTCATCTTGTATTACTTTAATTGCATTTTCTATGTTATCCGTTCTACTTCTTCTTTGTGTATATATATATATATTTTTTTAATTCTTACCCTCAATATCTAGCCTTACAAAATCAGCCTTTAGAAGTCCCCTGTGCCCTGCTATTTCTTGGTTTCTGGTTGGTTGAGTGATAATCAAAGTAGTCACGTGACAGCAATATATGTCGCGGTGAATGAGGTCTGTACCTGCCTTCATTGAAGTTCAGATCTGATTATATTTCAGCCATTAAGTTAAAACCTGGAATGGGAGCACGCTGTGACAGATTGGTTATGGAGAGGGAAAAATAGAAAAGGCTTTGAGGTGGGGGGGGGGATAAAGTATGTTGTCCCGTGAAACATAGGCAGTGGGATGTTTGATAGGAAGGACAAGGAACGGATAAGAAAACGTTAGGGACGTAATGGAGAAAAGGATCAAATAAATAAGGCTTAAAAATTAGACAAAAGAAAGATAATGATGGAAGGATTAAGGATTGACGGAGACCGCATTAGCAGCGGAATTTATTGTCTCGCGGTCAGAAATATTGGAAAGTGAGCTAATTGAACGGTACTGAATGATGTCAAAAACTGTATAATACGATAATATCAAATAAATAAACAATTAGTGCTCTAGAGGTTTTGTTTTGATGGCGAGGTACATGGAGGCGCAGAAGGCACTTGTCATTAGAGGCAGCATGTAACAACGTTGAGAGCATAGTGACTTTTGCACCACCCTATGTAATTATGACATTATGACAATGCTTCTTCTCAGATCAGATCTTTTATAGCTCACTATATGCAGTGACTTCACTGGGGCTAGGCCACTGGTATTCGATTCCCAGGATCTATAAGATAATTCTCTTCCATAAAATTGACCAGACACGCAGGACCCCATTTAACCTCCCATTCAATGGGTCCAGGGGAATATTTGCTCATTTATTAACCTGTGGGGACCCAAAGCTGACGACACATGTGCATCTGTAGCCGAGATTAAGAACGGGTTGAACTGTTCGCCATTTTGTTTTAAATGACTTCATAGCATAAATTTAATTAAGCACAAGAACAAATTTCGCTTCGCGTTTTTCACTTGTCCCTTAATTTAAAGTTCAGTAGAGCATGTTACGTCATTAGGTCGACGGTCCATATCAGTAACATTAACACTCTCAAATTAGTCTAAAGGACCCCATACACTCTAAGTTAAACTGTGCAGTTTAACTGTGTAAAAACTGCACGAAAAACTGAACTGAATGTTCTTTGGCACAACACAGGTTTCCCATCAAAATTTTTCGCAGGTTTTTGGCAGTTCTGTGTATCTTCTTGTACGTATGACTATGGAGGATAAAAACAAGGCTGTCGTTTGCTGTTTGCTAGACACATCGGCCATAAAGTTATCCAAAAAAAAAGAAATGTGGAATATGACGTGGTATTTTAAAAGGAATGTATCATGCGATGCTCATCTGCTGAATGAATTGCTAGAAATGGACGTGCCTTGAGATGATGCCAGCGTAGTGTCGGCAGGTAAACTGAGGAAACTGTGGGAATCCCTGACTGAACTGCGCAGTTCTCTGTGTAACAGACGACTGGAAAAGACAGTTTCAAGGCCTGCGCTCTTTCGTGTCAAAACTACGCAGTTTATTCAGTGTTTTTGTCAGGTTTCACGTCACACAGTAAAATCTCTCAGTTTAATTGAGTGTGCATAGGGCGCTTAATACTTATACTGTCATACTGTTATAAAGTGAGGGATAATCCTTGGGGTACCTGTTCCGACAATGGGATGATTTGCAAAGTACAAAAGAAAATTGCCAGAATTATGGCTGGTGCACAACACAGAACCTCATGTAGAAGTCTGCGTAAACAATTAGAGATTTTGCCTGTTCCATGACGGTATAAACTTGCATTAATGAACTTCAATAACAATAAGCGGGAAATTTTTCAAAAGAGATTATCTGTACACAACATTAATACAAGATATAAGCACCATCTCCATAAACCAAATACCATATTATCTTGTTAAAAAAACATTTTATGCCTGAACTAGAACTTTCGACAATTTGCTACCAGGTGTGATAGTTTGTTACCTGGTGTGACAGTTTGCTGCCTGGTGTGACAGTTTGCTACCTAGTGTGACAGTTTGCTACCTGGTGTGACAGTTTGCTACCTGTTGTGACAGTTTGCTACCTGGTGTGACAGTTTGCTACCTGGTGTGACAGTTTGCTACCTGGTGTGACAGTTTGTTACCTGGTGTGACAGTTTGCTACCTGGTGTGACAGTTTGCTACCTGGTGTGACAGTTTGCTACCTGGTGTGAGAGTTTTCATTTGTGACAAGACAAAATTCAAAGCAACCTTCAGAGAATATTTCAATACACTCTCCTCTTAATCTGCAGATGAATTTTTTATGGATGAAGGTGATTTATAATTATGTTTTGTAAAATGTTTCTAGTATTTTGCACTCTAAATTTGTATATTTGTGTGTTTGTGACTTTTTGCAAATCCTACAGTCTCTGTGACAAAATTGTATGTATATGTGTATGTGTATGTGTGTGTATGTGTATGTATGTGTGTGTATGTGTGTATTTATATACCTATGTATGTGTATGTGTGTATTTATTTACATATGTATACCTATGTATATGTATATGTGTATGTAAGTGAATGTTTTGTATGTATGTATGTACGTATGCACGTATGCATGTTAGTTTGTACGTATGGATGGAAGGATTAATGGATGTATAATGGAGTAAACCAAATGATGAGGTCTTAGAAAGTACAGCTCCTTCAAACTCCTTAGTTCGTAAGCTGAGAAGCAGGGAATTTGTTCGAGCACCCATTTTACTGAGAAGTTCCTTAAACACATAAACCAGAGTTGCATTGTGTACCGAAGGGGTCCTGGCGGGATGTTCCTCCCGGTTGTTGTTAGCTGACAGGGACCTTTGAAGCTGACAGCTGCAGACGGTTGATATAAAGTTATTGTTCTAAACTCTGAGACTGTAGAGATGATATTGTGGGGAGGGGGAAGTAATGCTTGATACTGCGGTGTGCGCCAAATACGAGTTTGCGTTACAGCGTACTCTGTCGGTGGTGCAATGCTGACGCGAAAATATTCGAAATGAACAGTGATGCCATGTTGGAAGCTAAGCTTCTGGCTCGGTGGGTGAGAGGAAGAACCGTCAACACAGCTGTAGATCTAAGCTTTGTTACACGTCAAGTGTTGTCACTTGTAATTTGTACAGGAAAATCGAGCGTTGACTAGAGAGATTGCACGCCATTTATACACATATAGAGATTTCTTTCATCGCTGTACCAAACATTTCAGAGCGGACACCAAACATGTCGCGCTGTACAGGGCTTGTCGTCAGCAATGAACAGAAATATGTGTGATCTTAGGGCGGGATATCGGGTTGTTATGCGTGAATACACGCACACGGAAAGAATAACCGTCAAACACAATTATACTCTCAGATAATATGTTTCATATGTATTTATATTTTTTTTATGTCAGGGTCTGATGAAGACTTTATGAGGAAGTCGAAACATGAAGCTTGTTTTGGACAATAGAATATACTGTATCCATCCATTTATTGGTCTGGAGCTGTCTGTACCTGACGAATTTCGTCTCATAGGCATGCGGACTGAACTACACGCAGCAAAAATTGTTCTGTACCTTTTTCATTTTGGCGCTTTCGCAAAATTACGAAAGGCGACTCTTAGCTTCGTCACGACTCTACGTCTGTATGTCCGCATAAAACAACTCGGCTGTTACTGGAAGGATTTTCGTGAAGTTTATATTCAGTTTTTTTCCGAAAATCTGTCTAGAAAATTCAATTTTCACTAAAATCGGACAGGAATCAAGAATACTTTACATGAAGACCAATATACATTTTTGTTATCATATCACACACATTTCTTATAACAGTGAGAAATGTTTGACCTTTAAGTTACGGAATTTAATTTAGTCTTCGTGCCCCTGGTACGGTGTTTATATTAGACAGCCCTTTAAATAGTTGCGCGTGGTTGCCTATAAACGTTTATAAATTATGAACCGAAGGTGATGAAACAGTTA
>Ga0123352_10004732_pt1 | contig 20167 bp, 10 predicted proteins | sample TergutLab28metaG_FD_89700 | JGI IMG/M metagenome (GOLD analysis project Ga0123352, IMG submission 89700) | Labiotermes labralis P1 segment gut microbial communities from Petit-Saut dam, French Guiana - Lab288 P1 | ecosystem: Host-associated > Arthropoda: Insects > Digestive system > Gut ...
CGTCTCGTGCACGAGAAGGCCACCTATAGTTGTGATGATACCAGAGGCTGTTTAATGCAATTTTGACCTCCTGATGATGAGCACATGTGCTCGAAACATGTAGAGGCATGAAATAAACTTATTGTGAAACAAAAATTTTGTGCATCAAGTTGGTTAATTACTGAGATAAATATTTTATTTGTGTTGCTGTTATCTAAATTGTAGAGTTTAAAACACTACAACTTACAATTTATCTTTTCTGTCACACACAAGAAAGAAACCAGACTGAGTGTAGCTTTAGGCTAATGGAGAGCAATGTTGAGCAAAATACTTGGACTTGAAACAGAGAAAGTGTCAGAAGGACGTAGAAAATAGCGTAATGAGGGTGTCCATTTTTTGTATCCGTCATCATGTAATATTATTATATTTGATCAAAGTAAATATTGGATGGGCTGTGTATGCGGCATGCATGAGAGGAAAGGGAAAGTGCCTAAAGAATTTCAGTGGGAAAACTTAAAGAAGGAAGCCACTGGTTATTTTAGGTCCAACAGATCAAGGTACGAACTGCAACTAATTGACTACAGTTTCAAACCCACGTTTCGATTGGTCACCCTTTTGTCCACTTCGTTCCCAAGATTCATTGAAATTCACACAGCATGACCGAAGTATTTATAAGAGCAGGAAAATACAAACCAAACTTCGGCGCCTACTGGCTTTATGTTACCTACATTTTAAATTTTTGTCAGTCACTACGGTGCTCACGGGCCGTAGTAGCCTAGTCGATATGGCAACTCCGCTACGATACGGACAGTTCGAGGAGCGAATCCCAGTAAAGGAAAATTTTCCCCTTCCGTCCAGATCTGGCCAGGAAATAACCCAACCTCCTACACAGTAGATATCGGGTTGATCCCGGGGTAAAACAGCCGGGGTGTGTCGTTGTCAGCTCACCATATTGAGGGCCAAGTTTAAAGAAAGAATACAGCTATATCTCTATTCCCTCTCTGTGTCTTCAGAGCACGTTACAGGGTGAACTATACCATTTACCTTTTCGTAAACTAGTTGTGCTTTCAGAAGAGAAATTCGAAATATCCGAATCAGACTGCGTTCTCAGGTACAATATTCCAAGCCTAACAAAGGGATAAAATTAGATGTTCACAGATTGATGGCGAGATATAAAGTTAGAAAATATTTCCTTCCGGAAGCATCTGAAGGATAAAGATACACAGTACCTGTTTTGGCTTCGGATTTTGTCAGGACGAAAAAAAAAACTCATTCAAGAGCAACAATATCCTCATCACGTAGGCATTTTTCGAAATAAGGAATTAGTCATTCATTGCAAGGTCATAAAGATAGATTATAGCCAGAAGTCTGAGAGGAGAAAAAAACGCTTCACAGACTTACTTATAGCTGCACAAAGGCCGGGATAACATCATTAGAGGGAGTCTGTACCGGTTGGAGGGTTTGGAATTCGAAACCTTCTATAGGCAAAGTTTCCTGATCCCTTACAGACAGGCCCCAAAGCCCATTCAGTTTAATGTACAATTTTTAATGTGGTGTTTTCCAGGCATAAAGTGGCCGGAGTGTAAGGTTGATCATTCACCTCCATCTAACGCTGAAGCTAAAGAAAGTGTAAAGGTATACATCTACACGCCAACCGTGCCTTCCCTACACCTTATACACTTTAATGTTTTACTTTAATTCTTACACACAAGAATAAACACACACACGTGACTTAAAGAAACAACTGTAATATAAACTGGATTTATGTCCCACAAGATATACTGAAGTGTTGTGAAAACAGCAGTGAAGCCTCGAATGTTTTATCTTAGACATCCAGTTGTGTTAATATAATTTTATAAGGTACTGCTTTATTACCATCTACATTGTAATGTGCAACTTCTAATATTATATAAAACTGAAAAACTTCCCTCCTAACACATCGATATTTAACTGCGCAAGCTGGAATAATCTTTAGTCAGTACAATGGTAAGTTATCTCGTGCAAATATCCCCTTCAGTAAGGTTCAACTGCATACAGAATTTCCCGCTGTTACACAGTCAGTGAGACAAAGAAGCACACCTTATCTGTTGCAGATATATGACTCAGCAAGAGACAGCTGCATGCCGCGTCTCTTGCTGTTACACTCTTCAGCAAGAAGATACTGCATACCGCATCTCCTGCAATTACATCTGACAATAACAGCCAGCCGCATGCTGCACTGCCTTTATCTCTTGTTAAGATATGGTCAACAGGCGCATTTCCTGTAACTATACCACTCAAGAAGAAAAGGGCGCATGCCACTTCTACGGAATTCCTGCGCTTGCATTGAAAGTTGTGTCTTAACAAGCCTCGTTTGCACATTTCACTGAACACCCGAGAGAACACAGACTTCACCCAACGACTCGTTGGTTCTTGCTATGCACTCTTATATAGGAACACGTAGAGAGCTCCATGTGAGCGGAGCAAGAATAAAATGTATAATTCAAAAGAAAGTCGCCGCTCTTGGAGCACTAGCTGTGATGTATTTGAAGTTAGTCTTTGTCTTCTCAAGAACCAGGAAGACGACTTCTTGGTATCAACCTCAACTCTGCATGTTTTACGTTTCTTACTACCTCACATTAAGTCAAGAAAATATAGTCAGTGTTTATTAGAATGTGTGTTATAATGGTACTTTATGTGGTTTAGTCTCTCCTGTTCGTGCCTTGATTCTTACCTAACGGGCTGTAGATAAAAGAATGCTTAGGAAAATGACGATTTAATAAATAAAAGTCGGTCTCCAAATACCACAAAGAAGAGACGTGCGCCAGGTTGTCTGTAAGATATGACGTAAAGAGCAACTTTTAATTTTAAATTGTATACAGAGACATTTTCGAAATACCAATAAGAAGAAACTAAACTCCAAGTTTCATGAACATCCATCAAAGCCAACTATGTGTGTTTAGGTACATAACAAAGATAATTTTCTAGCCAATACTCACATCCCAATATGCTATTAATGTTGTGTTTGCACGCAGAATGTTAGACTTCTGATGGTACTGTGAACAGAATGGTGATTAATCACCTTAAGACTGAAAATAAAGCAATTAATTGAGAGTAAAATAAAACTATATCTTGGTTTTCGTATTTGTGGATGTGACCTTGACTGGTGCTTATTTTTAGGTGAGACATCCCTATTATGTATTATTCATTACGTTTGAATAATACACAACGGGTATGTCTCACCTAAAATTATAGACACCTTTCAATTTGAAATATTTGTCTCGTCATTAAATTAGTGATATGGAATTTCGTTAATATTATATAACCCAGGAGGAGAAGAACCATACTATAAAAAAATGTTGAAACAAACAGACGTCCATACCAAAATGTTTAAAGGAATGTTGCTTTTGACATCACATAACCATTGACATATGCTCCAGAATCGAAGCTAAAATGACTTTAGCCTTTCAGACTGAATCATCCTTCTATCCAGCACATTGACTGATCAGAAGGTCGGACTTGTGTCTATCGAGCTAACTTCCAACCATTCAACCAAACTCTCCAAAGGCCATTAAATCCCTATTTAATCGACCAACATCGTAACGGCCACCACGGCTTCCAAACATTTAACTTTCTCTGTTCCGGCTGACTGACCGTATGAGAAATCCCGTACTTTACCTACTCCTTTCTTTAAACAGAAAGTTATAATCCACAAGCCCAAGAAGCCCCTTTGTATTATGGACCAAAGATTTGATTGCTGTTTCAATCGTCAGTATGAAATCAAACATTTCTTCGACGTAATAAGTAATTCATTTCACATAACTGGAATCTGTTCAACTGAGAAAAAGATAAGACACGTAAGAATAATGTAATACTGAGGTACGTTCGAATTTTGCCATCGTCGAAGTATCTCAGTTAGAGATAACCGTATAGTCCGCTGCTCCAAACAGCTTTTGTTATTCTTCACTAGTGCATGCATATTAGAGAATGTTATTACTAATATCAGCTTCTATCATATTTCTTTACAAAGTTTATTATTTACACGTCTACGTTATTTGACGTTCAGTTGAACGTGCATCGTGATAAATTCATATAATAAAACCAACTAGGTGCACTAATTCCTCAAATTTACTTTTGGAATAAAATTCTACATATTTTGGACAGTTCCTCTGTCCATCACCAGGAGTTTTTTACTGTGCACACAGCAATGGTATATGTCATACACGTTTGCTGACAGCTTTCGAGCTGTCAGCAAACCTGTATGACATATACCATTGCTGTGTGTACAGTGAAGAACTCCTGGTGATGGACAGAAGAACTGTTAGAAACATGTAGAGTTTTATTCAAAAAATAAATTTGAGAAATTAGTGCATCTAGTTGGTTTTATTGTAAGAATGTCTAGGTTAATTTTCTTCATTTCGTATCACGCATAGCATCAAATTTTCATTCCGTCGAATTATATATATATTTTTTAATTTGTGAATTAAAATATCCATTCTATACACAACTGTTATGCATATTTATAAGCTATCTATGGTTTCGGAATGGCGTATTCGTTATAGCGAATTGCTACAAGCTGGACGATCCGGGGATCGGGTCCCGGTGGCGGTGGGATTTTCCGTATTCCTCCAGATCAGTTCTGCGACCCTTTCAGCCTACTGTACGGTGAGCCCCTTGTCGCTTTCCTGGCGGTAAAGCGGCTGGAACGTGGCGTTGGCTGCCCATCCGAATCTGGCTTCGAGGTTAACGAAAGAGTAGAGGTATATCTCCACTATAACTTTACTTCCCTTATGGGTCTTAATGATTTGTTCTAGGGCAAACTTTTTATTTGTAATCCATTTACACTCCTAGATGAAACCAATCAATACTACTTATTACGTTTTCACTTCTTATTTCCCTCGCACGAAGAAATAAGGCAGACCTATATCGACTGCTCCAGGTTAGTCCTGTTTACAAACATGGTAACGCTAGTAACTCAAGCAGGCACAAATATGTATTTATGTAAATTACGTGCTTTTTGACCGATTTTAACCGAACTTGGATTCTGTCGATAAATTTTAGTAACACTTGTGAAGTATAAATTTTCAAAAAAATCTCCCTAGCAGAAACAGATTTATTCTATGCGGATGAACAGATTGACAGACGTACTAACATCACAAGCTAACAGTCGGTTTTCACAGCTTTCTAAACCAATTAAATAACCTGAAATGCCAACTTGATACAGCAAGATAATTTTATTTATGTATTCTTAGCTCGATATGTTTCGGGTACATATGCCCATCATCAGGAGCATTGGATGGTGAGTTGCAGTAAATGGTTTTCTGCACTGTAAAGAATGACATAATGTGAATTGTGTGTGTGTGTGTAGTGGCTGTACGTTGTGTTATATAAGTGTTCATTAGTGCGGTCTATGGAGTATTGTACAGGTCTGTTTGTGTGGGGACTAGAGGTTTGTGGTAACCTGGTTGTGGGAGGGGTGTGTGTAGCGGGGGCTCACACACCCCTCCCACAGCCAGGTGAGCACAAACATCCAGTCCCCACACAAACAGACCTGTACAATACTTTATAGACAGAACTGATAAACACTTATATAACACAGCGTACAGCCACTACAAACACAAAATTCATATTATGTCATTTTTTACAGTGCAGAAAACCATATGCAGCAACTCAACATCCAATGCTTCTGATGATGGGCGTATGTACCCGAAACATATCGAGCTAAGAATACATAAATAAAATTACCTTTTTGCATCAAGTTGGCGTTTCAAGTTATTTCATGAGTAAGATGCACGGTCAAACAACCCTCAAGTTTCTAAACCAACTTGAAAGTATGTTTAACTTAATATCGCATTACTTAAACTCTGCTTTGTCCATGTCAAACTCGTTCCATTATGTTCTACAGCATTTATATTTAAAGTCATATCCTAGTTTGTTAAGTAGACAGGCGCAAGTACTGTACTTTAATTCCCTTCGTCGAGTGAATTAAATCAACACTTGAATTGCCTAGGAGTTGAATTGTTCATATGATAAGAGACAAAATTTTAATATACCTTAGGTTTCACATTCCGGCCGCACTGTGGTCCTGGAGTTGACTCAGCCTCTAACAGAAATAAGTACCAGGAATATTTCCTGGGGGTAAAGATGACTGGTGGGTAGGATTGACAACTTTACCACCTACTTGAAATCTTGGAATCTCAAACTCCTGGAACCCTCAGGGCCTGTCCAGTTCTGTAATGGGGGTTCTTTAACTTTTATGTTACAATATTTTATTCCAAGCCTCATCCCTTCTCAAAGCAACTTTTCTCTCCTTCCTTAGGGGTATTAGGAAATTCAGCTTGTCCGGCCCAGCGACAGAAATCAGCAAGAAATGGTCTGTATGAGCATGGAATGGGGAGTTTCTTGAAGTGATCGATGGGGAACATGGAAATTGCTGCTTACACAGAATTCAATTGTAATCATGCACTTCAAGACTCAAGCAAATGGCATGAACCAACAAGTGTGTACTCTGGGTACAATCTCATTAATAATTGAAAGATGTTTCGGAATTTGGCAGTGAAAAAAATCTAGATGGCAGATTTCAGGGTCATTATAATGTATGGTTTCTTACGCGTTCATGAACGTTGTTGGAAAATCTGCTGTTAACATTTTCAGGGCACACGTATGATTTTGCACTTGTTACCCTGATGGTAGAGGCAGCAAGTTTCTCAACATCATTGACTAAAACATATGAAATTACCCCGTGCAATAAGCCACATGAATACAAGGTAAATTTATACCCAACACCAAAACAAAATATTCAAATTATTTTTAATTAGCTACTTATGTTACAGTATCACACTGAATATTCCCACTTGCTGTTATCTATAGGAGATCATCATCACAGAACCAAAACACAGTCATAACAAAATTAGCCACTTTTTTACACACTTTACTTGGTGCTAAAGAGTCGAATATTTAAAACGCAGACAATTTTTGATAAAATAGTTAAATAAGTGTATGGCATCTTGATATACTGAAAATTAATTTAAAAAACAATAAAATAATGAAAATATAAAAAGGAATTAATATTTAAAATTGGGAACCGCTGTGGAACAGTGGCTAAGGTGCTGTGCTACAATTCGGAAGGTCGCTGGTTCGATCACAGTTGGTGTCATTGGAATTTTTCATTGACATAAAGTCATTCTGATCGCACTACGGTCCTGGGGTCGACTCAGCCTCTAACGGAAATGAGTACCAGGAGTTTTTCGTGGGGGTGAAGGCGGCCGGTAAGTAAGGCTGACAACCTTACCACCATCCTTGCCGTTGTCACGTAATCTGGGAACCTTAACTTCCTGGAACCCTCTGGGCCACTCCAGGCCTCTAACGGGGCTGCTTTACCTTTTTTAAAATCTTTTTTAATATTCAAAATAAAATAATGTACAAAATATACATAAAAAACGTGGAAAGTAGAACGACAGTGCGATAGCAAGTACGGCACACATCAGTGTCGTATTGTAATGCGGATATCTAAGGAAAATGTTGAATATTTTCTGGGTTGAATATTGCGAATTGGTTATGGACAAGGTACAGTTTGAACAATATACAAGTTAGACTTACTTCACAATTTCAAGTTTCCGTATTTATCTAAATAATTAAACTAATCATATACCAACGAACAAAATAACTGACTGTTTAACTCCAAACCGCAGAGTCATTCTTGAAAACCTAATGGTTTCTCAGCTAATCAAGAACTTAACCGCATTTTGTGGAATACAGCAGTTTATTACCGTGCCCACAACAGCCAGGTACCTGTACCTATTCCGAAACGAATAAATTTAGTTCAAGCTAGTATTCTATTTCTATCCGATCCAGTTCATTATTACTGTGCCACCTACTTCTAGGTATTCCAAGCTGTCGCTTACCCTCAGCTATCCTCACCAAGACACTCTTCTCCCCGTTACGCGACACATGCCCCACCCACCTCATCTTCCTTCAATTGGTAGCCCTCATTTTACTTGGTACCTTTGGGTCTCAGTCTCTATTGCTGGGATCACCTGTTCGAATCCCACTGAGTTATTGGATATTCGTCTGTTGCGTGTGTTATATATGTAGCGGCCTGTGCAACTGGCTGATACCTCGTTCAGAGAAGTCCTGCCGGTTATGTGTGTGTGTCTAATTGTGTGCGATCTGGAAATCTCAGAACAAAGCGACCTAGGCTCGATATGGCCTGTAGCGTAGCGAGAAAAAGTACTTGATGATAATAACTAATGGCAAAGCCCCTAATTATGTAGTTTTCTCCATTACTCCACTCCAAAAACGTCGTAGGCCCAAATAAGTTTCTCGGCATCTTACTTCCCGAAAACCAGCTGTCTGTATTCTTTCCTTGATATAAGAAACCAAGAAACTCTACCTTATAAATTGAATATAACGCCATGATTCATACAGTTTTAAAGTCTACTCTTGCCACTTGGTCCGATATTTGCATCTAAGTGTCAGCGCTATGTCTTTATTTCTCTAGCCTCTATGACAAACGTCACATTTCCTTATATCACTTTCGATATCAAGATAAAATTCCCTATAGAATTCTCAGAATAGCTGCTCTCTACCTTCTCGAACTGACGGCGCCCTTAGAGAATCCTGGAATATATTTGAATTCACAAAGAACACCCTCCGAGTTGCGGTCGTGGCACTCAGGGCTCAATTTACAGTACGGTTTTATGGTCTCGATAGGGGAGTGAGGCGCTGAGGGATATCCATACATATTTATGTGTAATGAATATGTCGGAGTATGAGCTATTCCTTACAAATATTTGCCACGACTTTCTTACAAAAACGCCACATAAATTGTACTCTAATTGAGTTCCAATATTTCACAACAGCTTTCATGCAAATTTTCATATCTCACTCTCCTCGACGTTCGTTTATTTCGGAAAAAACCACAGAGACATATAACTACAAACATCAAACTACTTCAACAAGAGTGAATACTTTTATTTTTTAATGTTTATTGGGGCACGCGGTGGCTCAATATATAGATGCACTGCGCTACAATTCGGAAGGTCGCGGGTTCGAATCCCGAGAGTGCCATTGGAATTTTTCATCGACAGAATTCTTCCGGCCGCACTATGCCTTAGGATTGACTCAGCCTCTAACAGGAATGAGTACCAAGAACATGTTCTGGAGGTAAAGGCGGCAGGTGCGTAGGGTTGACAACCTTATGTCCTTCACGTGCTGATTGTCATGAAATCTGGGAGCCTAAATCTCCTGAAACCCTCTGGACCTGTCCAGACCTGTAATGGGACTGCTTTACCTTTTACATTTCATGTTTAGTATAGGATATAAAAACAACAGACCTCAGAATTTTAAGACAGTGAATGTAACTTTAGATTCTTCTGAGCTCGGATGATCTACAGTGTGATGAATTGTACCCTCAGGAATATTAGCAAAATCCTACCAACCTACAGAACTTCACATACAATAAAACTGTACACTTCGTATTGATAACTAACTGGTTAACTTAATAGCTAAGTAAAAAACAACTGATAATATAAAGTTCTAGATAAGTTGATAATTTTTCACCTGGTAAAGTAATTTACAGCCTCGTACGGAAATGATAAGTTTTACTACTACGTTCACCATAGCTACCCGATAGTCCCTAGTAGAAGTAGACGAATGAAAATCTCAATTGTGTTCATTTCTGAAGTTTTATTTCAATCGTAATTTTTTTCTTATTCACGATTGTTGATTTGTGTTACTCGCCAGCGCAATTGTACGTAAATAATATATTTGGTTTGCATTATTTCCCCACATTATGACACGTATTTAATATAGCAGGTCTGACGTATTCTCACACACAATATAATACCCATATACTGTAGTTGGGTTTTATTATTCTCCCCGTTATTTTACGTATACACTATTGTTAGTTTCTGGGACCGCGGTGGCACAGTGGTTAAGGTGCTGTGCTACAAATCGGAAGGTCGCTGGTTCGATCCCAGATGGTGTCATTGGAATTTTTCATTGACATAAAATCCCTCCGATCGCTCTATGGCCCTGGGGTCGACTCAACCTCTAACATAAATGAGTACCAGGAGTATTTCCGGGGGGTAAAGGCGGCCGGTGCTTAAGGTTGACAACCTTAAGCACCATCCTGGGCCACTGTCACGTAATCTGGGAACCTTAATTCCTGGAACCCCCTGGGCCACTCCAGGCCTGTAACGCGACTGATTTTCCTTTATTTACCTTTTACTATTGTTGGTTTATATTATTTTCCAGCATTATTTTACATATATGAAGTTGTTGTTTTGTATTATTCTCGTGTGTTGTTTCACATATACAATATTTTTGTTTTTTATTATTTTCCCACACTATTATGCGTATATACTATTGTTAGTTTATATTGTTCTTCTGTTTTAGTGTATATATGTACTATTTTACTATTGTTAGTTTAAGTTATTCTCCAGCGTTATTGTTAGTATGCATTTTGTTACTTTGTATTATTCTTTCACGTTAATATGTTTATATATATATATATATATACATATATATATATATATATATATTTGCAGGTTTTTATTATTCTCTGACATTATTACACTTATACACTAGTTTTGACTTGTGTTATTCTTCAACACTATTATATATTCGTCGTAGTTTTGGTTTGTATTTTTTTCCAGCTAGTCTGAATCATTCAGTTTTTCAGAACGCAATGTTTACACATATGTAACACCTCTCGTGCGCGCTTTGTGGCCAGCCCATCTCATTCTATACGTCCTCATCCCCCGATTATTATTTGGTGAGTATGTAATTTATGAAAATTGTCTTCAGCTTACGCGGTTTCTGAAGATCTATATTCTTTCCTCGCCCTTCCATACACCTACGATGCCAAGCGTCGTACTACCACATGTTACAATTTAGGCATTTTCTGTCCTTATCACGTAACAAAGTTCAAATTCGTAAAACAGTCAGTAAATGCAGGGTCTTAATTTAACATTTGTAGTTTATAGACAGAAAACCGAAGGCAAAACAATGAATTCGGGCTGCTGCTGCGAAGTGGAGGAAATTTGCCCTCTTCCTGGATATTACGCAGCCTATAGTTATAATTCCTCACCGACGTTTCGGGATGACCCATCAGGTCCCACCTTCAAATGTCAAGAAATCCAAGAAAAATTTGCTGACCCTTGAAGGTAGGGACCGATAGTTTGTCCCGAAATTTCAGTAACGAAATATAATTATACACTTATGATGTGTGATATCCTAGAAGAGAGCAAATTGCAACCTGCGTATTTTTGTGTTGGCGTTGTTAACCACATTTGTGTTCAAAATACTGCCATATGTCATATGTGATTTTTTATACTTCTTCATGGTCAAGGCCAACCTAATCCTCTCATTTATGCGGTGTAAAACAGAGGGAAACAATTGAGAATGGTGTGATGCGTGGCATAGTTCACAGAGCGTAAAGAAGCGGTCTTAGCTTTCACAATAGGGCGTAAATAACCCTGGGTGCTGATAAGTCCTTAGCCCAACCAGGAAGGAAACAATCTCGGAAGCATGCCAGGCGCGCGCGCGATTTCAACAACATCGAGATGCGAGCTGCCATCAAGAATTTTTTTCCTGCAAGGCAAGGCGCCGAAGGAAATTCACGCCAATCTGACAGAAACACTACATTGTTTCCTTCCTGGTCGGTCTAATGACTTATCAGCACCCTTGTATTACTGCATTAACTGCCATGAGAATATTACTAAGACCATCCCTGCACTCACTTAAAAAAAATAACATATTTTCAACAACATAATGTACAGATCAATTACGCCGATTTTTATCCAAATCGTACAACAGATTTGGGAATAATGAACAGAAATGGAAGCTGCTTAGCAGAGTATGGCTTTCATTGCTCCAATTTTAACGAAACCGTCAGTCAGTAAATTCTTATGGAAACATTTTGTATCGAATCATATCACATTTACAGTTACACACAGAAAAAAAGTCTCGTAAGGTGAACCTCGACTTTAATTTACCGATTTTCAGGAAAAACAAAACACGCATCAGCAAGATTACGTGAAGATTTTCTATGCAGAATATAACCCAAGTCGTTCGTGAAGCACAGAAATGGTGTCAGAAATTTGTTTATGCCTTTAAGAAAATCTTGTGTCGTTGAGCTGAGATTCACGAAAATTACATTGGCTCGAAAGCCCTATATAAATATGTTTGCAGCAAAGTTCATGTAATTTGGACAAATGATTAAGCTGATACTACGTCACAGAGAGAGGGAGGGAGAGAGAGACAGAGAGAGAGAGGGAGAGAGATGGAAAAACGGAGAAGAGGAAGTGGTCACTCACAAAAGGCGTCCTTTGTAAGTCGTAAAAAGGTGTGAGGAGTGAAGGAGAAAAGAATTTAAGTGACAATATCAATTGTGAAAATAATAACTAGGATAGGAAAGCGGGATAAGGAACGAGAAAGAAGAGAAGAAATAAACGCTCACTTTAAAATAAAATGAATGTAAAAGTGAATAGATAACTCCTGTACCCTTAACATACCTTGACAAATAAATAAAGAGAGACAAACTTGATGTCACTTGCTTTATTATTTCATTCTTTAATGCTCAACATGTTTCGGAAGTTAATACATCCATCCTCAGGAGCTTGCGACTTATTTGATGAGATATTTCATGGGTTGTATTGGTATTACTCTGGTTCGATGTGTGTTGGTGTTACGTTGTGGTTTGGCTGGGGTGGTGTTGTATCCGGATACCACACCACCCCAGCCAAACCACAACGTAACACCAACACACATCGAACCAGAGCAATACAACCAATGAATTAACTCATCAAATAAGTCTCAAGCTCCTGAGGATGGATGTATTAACATTCGAAACATGTTGAGCATTAAATAATGAAATAATAAAGCAAGTGACATCAAGTTGGTATCTCTTTATTCAACTATCGAAATAATGCACGTTCCAATAAACATAAGATACCTTGACAAATGAAACTTTAAATTCCAACTACAGAATTCGCCGTATATTCGGCACTGCAGAACGTACATTCAGTTTGAAGCTTACTAATATAGCTCACTTCACTTTAAATTTGAAGTATATTCATCATGTTTAAGAGTTACTGATTTGAAATTCCGTTTCAGTTATTCCGTGCTGTTGTTGCTGAAATTACCTTCAATCAAATTTGTGAAGCTACTTCTCCATGCGAAATCATTTTTCCTTTGTAGGAGGTTTAATTTATTGCCAAACAAAGGATGAAGCATTTCTCATTAACACGAAGTTCATAAAGGAAGGCAGCTTCTTTAATTTTTTTTATAACACAACGAGAGGAAATTTTATTTTTCTTCACATGTTCATTACATTTTTAATTCATTTACGCAACTAATATTCGAACTTCATAGAAATCAAAACGCACAATGGGTTTGGGCTTATCTCGCTTCGCAACATCCGCTTTCGTTTTCTCATTTTCTCCATTAAATTTCAATTTGTTCTCTTCTTTTTACTCCTCCTGTTCCTCTTGCATGAATTTCCCTCTCCCTCTCCCTCTCTCTCTCTCTCTCTCTCTTTCTTTCCTGCCTTTGCCCCACCACTCTCTTGAACCTCGGAACCTTTCCGTGCCTATTGCCTATTACTTATATCACAGCGCACGTACCTTCTATGGTTAAAGTTATCTTTCATACACAGGAGGAGTGACAATTAATTAGGTACTCGGCTTCAATAAACTTACAGACAAGATAAAAGTACCCTTCTTAAGACAGGAAGGAGGAAAAGGCTCAATGCTACGGTATAAAATTCCTGGCTATAACGTTGTTACTTTGTGGGTCTGAAATATGACATTTAACAAACCGACGAACAAAAGTCTGGAAGATGCAAAAATGCTGCTTCTAAGGTCTGAAGCCTGACTTTATTGGTTTTATTTATTTTAAAATAACACGTGTGTTTTAAACTTCAAAATTACTAGAACTTTAAACATTTCAAATAATTTTATTCAACAGAGAGTTATGTCCTTAAGATCAGCGTTATTAACTGATACATCAGTGCGTTTGTGGTTATACGTTCATCTGTGACCTTACGTTATGTGACTGTCAGGTTACTCGTGAAGGAATTTAAACTCCAACCTTCAAAATTCGTTAAAAACAGAATTATACCTTACTTTTCGCAGTAAATTAAAGACAAGTCCATCCTATAACAGGATGTGGAAGAACAGATGGGGAGGAGAGTTATAGTTCTAAAATGTATTTAACTTGAATTAACAAATTACTGATTTACGAATTTAATCTGTATAAACTGAAAAGTCCAAAGTGGAAATTTTAAGATTCAAGGTAAGCTTCTTAAGTTTCATTTATGATGCGTTTACAATTTACATCAAATTTATTTATGAACAGAAACAAACAATTGTGTAAGTAGGTGACACCTATGCAAACTAACCATAGGCTTTTTATCGGTGTCTCTTCTAGGCCCTTTTCAGAGTATTATATACGGAACTGAATACTTCACATATTACATAAAAAAGCTGGGACGACGTAAAATAACGGACTATTTGGCGACTCTCACGCACACGCAGGCAGAGTTAAGGGGCAGAAATATTTTCTAGAAATGTCAGGGAAATATAATTGTAAATACTTCGGGACGAGATTCTGGTTTATTTGGGATGTAGTTCTTAACAACTTTAACCTTTTAAATGAGGAATAAAATCCAACTAGATGCCACTTATTACTTTATTATGCTTATGTTAGGGTCAATATGTTACTGGCACCATTATGCACATCATCAGGAGCTCACGACGATAGCGTTGGTTACCACATAGGCAGTTTGGTTCGCGAGTTGCTGCTGATGCACGGTCCAATACACATCTAACCTTTTAAAGACTAAACGTAATCTGCTTTATATAAAGAATCCGTCCGTGTCGAGCTGTTAACACTTTACACTACAGTTATAGAAATCAATAAGTTAATGATGTATAAAACTAAAGTCGCTGTATGTTCTGAGATCAGCACAAAACACTCAACGCCTGTGAGCAGCATGTAGAATACTTGAATATTAAACCTGGTGGTACGCAGAGAAACCGCTAGGCTTTAAAACGTTAATTTATTTTTCATGTATAATTCATGTCTCACTTTTATTTAATTCGAGTAAACTTTACACGAGGAGACCAATTTTCACATAAGCTTAAAATATGAGATAATAATTTTTAATATTTTTTAGATACCTAAAATTTGTGTGGTTTGGGTTAAGTATTTGATGTTAGCGTCGAGTGGTGACAAATTTTGGATATGATTCAAGAAAACAGCGGAGAAGTGATATGCTGAATAGCTCATATTCAAAGTTGAGCCTCGCAACCTGTTGATTTCACGTTGTCTACTTAGCAAGTATATCACATTTGTTTTGGGTAGACGCATTCACTTTCTTTTCTGAACTTTGAATCATAGACTTTATTTGCATTTCGTGTTTCTTAATATTCCATGTTCGTAATAACATATCCCACAACACAGAAGGGATCTACCTGCTTAAAATTAATCCTCTATGTTTAAAAAATTAATTTATAAGTGATTAAATCGGGTATTTTACTAAGAAATGTAGTAAAATACATCGTCGATGAGTAATTCTGAAATATAATAAGTAATATGTATGGTAGTACAACAGTTCTTCTTTAACCTCCTACGCTAGATGGAGGAGCGCGTATATCTCTACGCTCCCAAATGCATAACCGCCACAGAGAGAGTCCGTTTTGCATTACAATTTCCTATCACCGCGCAGCCCACTTTCCGAACCGAGGTTTCTTCAAATAAGATTTATGGTTCAAAACGTGGCACTGGGACATGGTTTTCTCCAAGTACTCCGGTTTCCCTTTGTCAGTATTTTTTCCACCAATACCCCGTACACATTTAATCATCTATCACATACGCTATGGTACAGTCCTTAGTAATGAAAACTAAATTGAAAAAAAACGTTTAACATTTTGTATTTTCCTTGCTTCAGTGTCGTTTTTTTTTAAGTAACTGGTTTTATATCGTCGAATAACTCACAGATTGACAAATAATGAATTGGGTGATTAGTGAAAGGAAGTCTTCGAGTTATACATTCAAATTTAATCTCGGTATTTTCCCAGAAATAATAAGCAAAAATCCCAAAATATGTTAGGCACATTACGTATGACGTAATATTGGGGCGTTTAAGTACAAATATTGTTGTCGTCGACAATCGCTAAGTATTATATTTTCTGAGTGGATATTTGTAGCCTTAGTTATTCAGCGTGTAAGGCGCATGTGCCATATTTTCATGTGTGGTCTGTCCGGCTATACTATATTTTTTTCCACATTATCTCATAAAAGACAAGATTTGCGAAAAAATGTTACTGAACATAAAATGTGTGTTTTATTTTCTCTACATCATTTGTCTGAAAAATTCCTCATGCTAAGAAGAACTGAGCGAGATACGATCATAAATGTACATAGGTCTTCATATAAAGTGTTTGTTATTGTTGTCATATTTTAATACAACTTTCGTTTTTTCGCCAGATTTTCGAAAAATAATTAGGGTCAAATGTCATGAGAATCCATCCAGTGGTTGCCGAGCTGTTCCATGCAGACAGAAGGACGGACGGACAGACGAACATGGCAAAACTATACTTACTTTTCGGAATTTTGTGAAAAAGTCTAAAACACCCTTATCGATATTTTAACTCGGGACCGCCTGATTACCAAGGAGTGTGTCAACTCGAGGGCAATGTTCGTTTAATTAAAAGGGCTGGCATGAATCGGAATGCGAGCCAGTCGCTTTTGAAGTACAAACAGGCACTATTGTAAGCGTAACATTTGTCAGCATAGAGAACACATAGACGGAGAAGAGCATTGGTCACAGCAAGGGGCTTCAGAAAAGAAATGTTTAAAAATAGGAACTAACCGTATTTTGGAAACTCCCTTCGTATTGAGCAATTATTTCGCGGGTTTTATGCTTCCTGTAAAAAAAGACAATTTGTTACCAACTGTTAGATTTATTGGGAACATATTTCTTCTGTATTCCTGTGTAAAGGCCTTTGGCGAACAATCAAAGCCTTTATGTGTATGGATTCGTGCTACAAATAATTGTACCCATTACTGAAACACATAACTGTAAGTTCGTGAACCTACTTTACAATGATTATTATGTGAATTTCTACAGCCCCACATTTAGAACTAGTTCGACTGAATAACGCGTTGAAAGACAAGATAATATCAATACGAATATACGTAATATAAAATCGATTCTTCGATAACCGATATTTTCAATATGATATGGGGCTTTGCACTAAGGTGCATGTGACATATTTTTATATGTGTACATAAAAAATCATTTATTTGAAAGATAAATTTATCCTTACGATTTACGCACAAAATATAAAAATTTATCTGAGTAGGAATAAAGTTTTACGCAGTTTTCAATCTCGGAAATGGATACAGGTTGGTTTAATTCTCATGATATATCTTCCTTAATCTGTAGAATACCTCTCAGTTTCCAGCTAATATGTTATAGTTAGATGAAAATAACAGGTATGTATTTGATCGTGAAACTAAAATCCCAGAACATACCAACAATCCAAACATATTTATTCAGGCTACGGTCATTTAATTTTTAAGATGCTTCTTTATTAATTTACGGTATTTAAGAAGGCGTGTTAACATAAACAGAACTACTAATAATATTCCGATATTAAACCGGGAATTTCTTCCCAATTGTGTAATAAGTTTCTATAAATGTAACGTGGGAGATATCTACTTTATATTAAACACCATCTGAAAATATAAACTCTTCTAATTTCTGTCAAACAGCTTCTCAAATATGAAATTGTCTAACTTCTATCAAACACATTTGAAAGTGTGAGATGTTCTTACTTCTGTGAAAACCATTACTGAATAATAGGTCTTCTAATTTGTATCAAACACCTTCTGAAACATGAAGTCTTCTAATTTCTGTCAAACACCTTTTGAAAACACGAGGTCTTCTAATTTCTGTCAAACACCTTTTGAAAACACGAGGTCTTCTAATTTCTGTCAAACACCTTTTGAAAACATGAGGTCTTCTAATTTCTGTCAAACACCTTTTGAAAACATGAGGTCTTCTACTAATTTCTGTCAAACACCTTTTGAAAACATGAGGTATTCTACTAATTTCTGTCAAACACCTTTTGAAAACATGAGGTCTTCTACTAATTTCTGTCAAACACTTTTTGAAAACATGAGGTATTCTACTAATTTCTGTCAAACACCTTTTGAAAACATGAGGTCTTCTACTAATTTCTGTCAAACACCTTTTGAAAACATGAGGTCTTCTAATTTCTGTCAAACACCTGTTGAAAACATGAGGTCTTCTACTAATTTCTGTCGAACACCTTTTAAAAATATGAGGTCTTCTAATTTCTGTCAAACACCTTTTGAAAACATGAAGTTTCACTGTAAATGAAATTTCATTCTCATGTAATTAAAGTAGTTATTTCAAATTACCTACTGAATGGCATATAAGTACATTCTTTAGCCGTATTCCTCCATGGTGTGAAGAGGAACAAATTTACCTTTTCCCTTTACCTTCAACATGGTGACTAAAACCGCACTCCTTTATCATGGAGGTGCTGCTTTCTGTCTCTTAGACAGGATTTTCCAGAAATATCTCTTTTCCTTTTGATGGTAGAACACATTTTCCTGTGTTACGAGAGAAAACGAGACGCACTCTCAAATTGTGTCAAAATGAGTACAACAAAATGCCTTGCCTAAAGAGTTTATTTAAACAATTAACGGGTTCTTTGAAATATATCGATAATAACAATATACACTTGTAATATCGTTGGTAAAAATATGGCCACTGAGTAATGAAATATTTCCTTGCTTCCAGGCGTGTCCTTAAGAACTCGCTTATGAGACTTTAGTGAGAAATGTAAATAAGATGACAGACATTTTTACATTATATATTTTTTTTGAAGTATTCATAAAATTACGTCTAGTCAAATGACTGTTTATGTAATGTTCTATCAGAATTTCTGCATGTTTGACTTTATTACAGTATCACTATTTTGGCAACTGAATAATTACACTACTCGTTTTGTTTAATTTTTATGCACGGTTTATTGGTATTAGACTTGAGAAAGTAATAAATTCAAATAATTAGGAAATTTAGATTGTGTATTCATTTCTAATAGTAAATAACTCCACAGAGCACAGATTGTATGAAGAAGCTAATATTCAGTCCTTTATTTTTGTTGTGGTGCAACGGTTCCTAGTGGAACAGGGCCTTCTCATTTTTTAGGTTTCGAGATCACACTCAGGCACACCACAGTCGGTAGGACTTCGTCGCAGAGACTCTGCTTGACAACACACAAGAATTCAAGAGACAGATATCCATGCTTCAGGCGGGATTCGAACATGCTATCCCAGCACGCGAGCAGCCAGTACCCTACCGCCTTTGAAGGCACAGCCACTGTGAACGGCACAACATTCAATCGGTTACTAAGGGAAGATGAGTACATTGCCATGTTTATAGGAGCCAGCCTATTGTCCCTATCCTGACCCACATGTAACCAGTCTATACTCATTTAGGATTTCCCTATAAGATACATTTTAATGATATTCTCCCTTTAATATCTCATTTTTCTTAGTGGTTCGTTTTTATAGGGTTGCCTACCAAAATCGTGCACGCATTTACACTCTGTCCCATACGGTACACACAGTGTGTAAAAGTGGTCCTCCTTAATTTGATAATTCTAATGACATGTCCTGAAATTCCGCGTCTTGTTACCGTCTAAAGCCTACAGCTTCTTCCTCCGTCTTAGGTTCAAACACATTCGGCATTATCCTGCTTTCAGACACCCTAAATTTGGTTTCTTATCTAATATGAGGGAAGACATGGAGCAGCATCATCTGTACATGAACTGGGACTCTCAACACCGGAGTTTGAAATCCGGAAGGGGTTCAGATCAAAGGCCAAAGCAGCTTTCTTTTCAGAGAGTATTAGGGTTTTTTATTTTTATTGTTACATCGTGCATGTTGTCGAGGTACTCGATTATTATACCAACCACTGCACACTTACAAAATTTATACATTGAAACATTAAAAACGCTCCGACATGTTTCGGTCCTAAGACCATCATCAGGGAGCTACATTTTCATTGCTAAAGTCACACTAGAAATAGTCACAGATTAATTTCCTTGTACAAGTTGGGTGTGGTGGCAGCATGCCGTGTTGTGTAATGTTATGTTGCGAAGAG
>Ga0123352_10004733_pt1 | contig 20164 bp, 18 predicted proteins | sample TergutLab28metaG_FD_89700 | JGI IMG/M metagenome (GOLD analysis project Ga0123352, IMG submission 89700) | Labiotermes labralis P1 segment gut microbial communities from Petit-Saut dam, French Guiana - Lab288 P1 | ecosystem: Host-associated > Arthropoda: Insects > Digestive system > Gut ...
CGTTGCCATTCCCGAAAAAATGATTGTGAGCAAAGCGCGTGTTCCCGAATTTAAAAAATGGTATGCGCAGTAGAGTGTAGTTTGCAGAGTGCTGGTTCGGTTCTCCACGTCATTCCGCGCTTGACGCGGAATCTCATTATTCGGGAGATTGCGGGTCAAGCCCGCAATGACGCAGTCTAAAAAACTGCACTTTACACTCTATACTCTACACTTTAAACTCTATTTTTTCCGTTTCAGTAACTTTTCGTACAAACGCTTGCTTGTTTTGCTTTAATTTTGCAGCGTAATCTTGATGATGTTTATCGGATAAAATTCCTCATTCATCGGGAAATTACAGCGATTCAACGATTTTAGCTTGTCCGTTTTATTCGATTTGCCGTATCTTTGCACCAAAATAATTTAAAAACTAAAAGATATGACAAATTTAAAATTTAAAAGCTGTTCGAGAAAATCGCGAAGCGTTCTTTTTGGACTTTTAATAGTGGCGGTTGGCGCGCTTTTTCTCGCCATTAATTTGGGCTGGCTCGATTCGGGGCTTCGACAAGTTGTGTTCTCGTGGCCTATGGTTTTCGTTGTTTTTGCGATTATCGCATTGGCAACACGGAGTTATTGGACTGCGCTTTTTTGGACAGCATTAGGTACATTTTTTTTGCTGCCTCGCATTGCGGCAGTTTATCCCGAAGCATTGCCCGGAATTGACGGCAACTTTGCAAGTAATTATTGGCCTGTGTTGCTTATTTTGCTTGGAATTGGCGTTATTCTCTACATTCTTTTCGGGAAAAAGAGATTTTTCTGGACAAAAATGTATTCCGCAGATAGCAGTGATTACGCTTGGAGTTCCAGCAATATTGAAGGAACAAACGGTGCTTACCACCGAGATGTGATGTTTGGCGGACATAGCGACATTTTTTTAGAGCCTGTATTTCGCGGAGGAAACATCGATATTCTTTTTGGTGGTGTCGAACTTGATTTGCGCAAAACAACCTTGCCCGAAGGCGATACATATCTGAATATTGATGTGCTTTTCGGCGGTGTGGTACTGAATGTACCGGAAGATTGGGTAGTTGTTTCAAAAGCCGATGCTTTGTTTGGCGGTGTAGAAAACAAACACACACAAGCGACAAATGCCGACCGCTCTCGCAGATTGGTAGTTAAGACAGAGGCTCTTTTCGGTGGTTGCCAAATACGATAAAATTCTATGACGATTGTAAATAGAAATATCGTTTATCGACTATTGCTGATAACGCTCGCGTGTGTTGCGTACGGATTATTGCAAGCTGTTTCATTTTATCGGCTCGTTTCGTTTCCGGTTGCGCAATATGTGTTGAGCGGAACGATTGACGCACTCATTTTCAGCGGACTAAGTTTTTTGCTGTGGCAAGTGATGAAATACGGAAATTTCAAAGCGTTGAATTTCCGTCAGCGATTTTGGAGTTATTTCGCAATAGGCTTTTTGATAATGGCAATTTGGAGCGGATTGAGTGTCGCCGTGCTGTATCTCATTATGGGAAGCGAGCAAATGCCCGAAATTATCAATGTTTTGTTTACAAAAATGATTATTGGCAGTTTGCTTTATGCAGGCATTGTTCAGTTTTTTAACGCACTGCTCGACAGTTCAAAAACAACCGAAACAATAGACGAGGAAGCAGACGAACCGGAAATCAACGACAAAGCAGAAACAGAAGCAGACGAACTGGAAAAACTGGAACGCGTAGTTGTAAAAAGCGGACAAAAACTGAATGTGATTACCGTTCCCGAAATCGTTTATTTTCAAGCTGAAGGCGATTATGTGCGCATTGTTGCCGACACCGGGAAATTTTTGAAAGAGGATACGATTAAATATTTTCAAGCGCGTTTGCCCGAAAATCAGTTTGTGCGCGTGCATCGTTCGTACTTGGTCAATATTTCAAAAATCCTGCGTGTCGAGTTGTACGAAAAGCAAAACCAACAGCTCACGTTGAGCAACGGCGATAAACTGAAAATCAGCGCATCAGGCTATAAACGGCTTCGCGAAGTGCTTGGATTGTAAAATCACACCCCAAACCCCTGAAGGGGCTTTTGGGAAAGTGCAAAAAGTGAGAGATTGTAAAAAAATGTTCTGAATTAAATCAGAATTGAAAAAATGACTAAAAAATCCTCGAAAAGTTTGTAAGCCCCTTTAGGGGTTTGGGGCACAACATAATTTTTGCATACCTTTGTCGGGATGTAATTACATGGAAAGCGGAATATTATTACGACTTAAAGAACATTCTCACAGATGTTAGCGTTATTATAACTCCTGTATTTAAAATTTGAAATAACTAAATTAAGAAACTCAGAAATTAAGAAAAAAGATTGTGAAACAGTTAAAAATGAAACAAAAAATTCTTGTTATTCTCCTCTGCGGGATGTCCGTTTTCACGGCACAGGCGCGAGGACAACAACAATCAGACACGTTGGTGCTGACACTTCCCGATGCACTGACAATCGCATTGAGCGAAAGTCCGATGGTCAGAATTGCCGACAGAGAAATTCAGCGTGTCGATTATTCGCGTCAAAGTGCGTGGATTAATCTTATGCCATCGTTGGACGCAACGGCACGATACTCGCACTTTCTCGTAGAAGGACAGACGGTAATGATGGGTATGATAATGCCCATTCCTACAACATTTATGGCAGAAGCAAATTTGACTTTGTCGTTGCCTTTGTTCGTGCCTGCTTTGTGGCAGTCGCTCAGTATGACAAAGCTCGATATGCAATTGGCGGTGGAAAGAGCGCACGCTTCGCGAATCACGCTTCAAAACGAAGTTACAAGAGCTTATTACGGCGTTTTGCTTGCGCAAGATTCGTATCGAACCCTGCACGAAAGTTTGGAACTCTCCAAAGAGCTTTATCGTCAAGCGAGGCAACGTTTTGAACTTGGGCTCGGCTCGGAATTTGATGCCATTTCTGCCGAAGTGCAAATGAAAAATTTGCAACCAACCATTATGGAAGTGCGAAACGGCATTCAGCAAGCAAAAATGTTCCTCAAAGTAATGATAGGATTGGACATTGAACAGCCGTTGGCTATTCGCGGAAGTCTTTTCGATTACAAAGATGTTATCAACAGCGCAAATTCGCTTCGTTTTTTCTCGGTCGAAAACAATACCGACCTCCGACAGTTGGATATTCAGCGGTCGCAGTTGGAAAAAGCACTTTCCATACAACGTACACAACGCTTGCCAACGCTGGTAGGTTTTGCAACTTACGGTTATCAAGGAGTGGGTCAGCGTGAAATGGAACTTAATTTATTTCCTCCTCCTGCACCGCCGTTACAGACTGAGGCAAGGCGCGATTGGTTTTCGCAAGGATTGATTGCAGGCGTACAACTGAATATTCCTTTGACGGGAATTTTCACAAATTCTGCCCAAGAACGCCAAACAAGAATGCAAATCGAACAGCTTAGCATTCAGCGCGAAAATTTGGAAAATACGCTGAACGTGCAAGTTCGTACTGCGCTCAACAATATGGATACGGCAGCAAAACAAGTGGAAGCATCCAAAAGAAATGAGGAATTGGCGCAAAGAGGTCATCAAATTGCGCTCGCACGCTACGAAACAGGTTTGGGTATCATGCTCGAAGTACAAAATGCTACAAACCAACTTACACAAGCGCAATTATCGCTTAATCAAGCCATTGTAAGTTTCTTAAATGCAAAAGCAGATGTAGAAAGATTGCTTGGCGAAAGCGGGTTTTAGAAAAGCCCCCTAAATCCCCCACAGGGGGACTTTTTGGGAAGTGCAAAAAATGTAGGGGCGAATGGCATTCGCCCGAAAAAACAGAAAAACAAAACAAAAAATTTATTTTATAAAACCATAAACAAAAGCCTCTGATGCTTTTTCCCTCTCCTGTGGAGAGGGTGCCCGAAGGGCGGGAGAGGTCAGGGTTTCAAAATTTTACGAAAAATGAAAAAGAATTTAATTTTCAGCACTTTATTACTACTTGTATTCGTTTTGGCTTCGTGCGGTAGAACGAATGAGGATACAACAGAAACAACTGAGGCTTTACCTCTTGTGCGCGCCGCCGTTGCCGTTAAAAAAGATGTACCTCAAACAGCCGACTTTTCGGCAACCGTACAACCCGAAGCGAGAAATAATATCGTTCCCGGTGTTCCGGCACGTATTCGCAGAATTTTCGTCGAAACAGGCGACCGCGTGTCGCGCGGACAAAGACTTGCCCAAATGGACGATGCAAATCTCGCCGCTTTGCAAGTACAAGTCGCAAATTTGCGCGTTACTTACAAGCGCATGAGCGAACTTTTGGCTATCGGCGGAATATCACAGCAAGACGTTGATAATATAAAACTGCAATTGGACTTGGCAGAAACAAATCTCCGAAATATGGAGGAAAATACCTTCCTGATTAGTCCGATTAATGGTATTGTAACAGCTCGCAATTTTGATGAGGGCGATTTTTTCGGCGGCGCTCAATTTCCGTTGCTTACAATTATGCAAATAAATCCTGTCAGACTTTTCATCAATGTTCCCGAATCGAATTTTACACGAGTAGAAAGAGGCATGTCGGTCAATGTAACATTTGATGTGTTTGGCGATGAAATGTTTGAAGGCAAAGTAAGTTTGATTCATCCGACAATCGATGAGCTTACCCGCTCGTTTGTAACCGAAATTACGTTACAAAACAGCGATTTGCGCATTCGTCCCGGAATGTTTGCTCGTGTTTCACTCAATTTCGGTGACGTAAACCGCGTTGTAATTTCCGACAGAAGCGTTATTCGCCAGCAAGGAACAGGCAATCGCTACGTTTTCACGCTCAACCGCGACAATACCGTATCTTACAAAAGAGTTGTTCTCGGCAATCGTATCGGCAATTATTTCGAAGTTCTTTCAGGAGTTGAAGCCGGCGAAAAAGTAATTGTCGATGGCATAAGCGGTTTGGTGGACGGACGACGAGTACAGCCGGTTGATTAATTATTAATCAGATTAAAAAATTGATTTATGAAAGAGAATATCATTAAAAGTAAATCCTACGACCTTGCTTTGAACATCACTATGGCTTACAAGCATTTAACGGAGGAGCAACGTGATTTTATCATTTTAAAAGAGGTTTTGCACAGCGGAACTTCGGTCGGAGTACTCGTCAGCGAAGCCCAGCGTTCACAATCAGTTCCGGATTCTATTCACAAAATGCATCTTGCATTAAAAGCAGCAAACGAAGCGGAATATTGGTTACGACTTTTGATAGACAGTGATTACGTTCCTGAAAAATCTTTTAAGTCAATTTACAACGATTGTGTAGAATTGGTAAAACTAATTACCGAAATATTAGAAACAACAGAAAATAAATAATTTTGAATTCAGAAATCAGAAATCGGAAGTCAGAAGTCCGATTTCAAAATTCAAAACTCAAAGTTCAGAAAAATTCTGACTTCCGATTTCTGATTTCCCAAAAAACTAAAAATATGAAAATTTACGAAAGGTCGGTTAGAAAGCCGATTTCAACCATATTAATATTGATTGGAGTACTTGTATTTGGTGGATATTCGCTTCGAAATTTATCTATCGACTTGTATCCCGAAATTGAATTTCCTCAATTAAGTATCATTACTACTTACATTGGCGCAAGTGCAATAGACATTGAGCGAAACATTACCAGACCGCTCGAAAGCAGTTTGAACACCGTGTCGAACTTGAATAAAATCACTTCACGTTCGCAAGACAACACATCTATCGTTACGCTCGAATTCGATTGGGGCGCAAACCTTGACGAATCCTCAAATGAAGTTCGCGATGTTATCGGACGAGTTGAGGGTGCTTTTCCCGAAGGCGCAGACAGACCGATGATTATCAAGTTCAGTTCGAGTATGATACCGATTATGATGTTGAATGCTACTGCCGACGAAAGTTACGGCGCACTTTTCAACATTCTTGATGAAAGGTTGGTAAATCCGCTCAATCGTATCGACGGCGTTGGTGCTATAATAATTAGCGGTGCGCCCGAACGCGAAATTCAGGTAAATGTAGACCCGAAAAAACTGGAAGCATTCCGCCTCACGGTTGAGCAAATCGGAGCAGTTATCGCGCAAGAAAATTTGAATATTCCTGCCGGCGCAATGGATATTGGCTCGGAACGGTTATCGCTCCGCACCACAGCCGAATTTCGTGAAGTAAGTGAGATAAACGATTTGGTAATCGCCAATTTCGGCGGTCGCGAAATCAGAATTCGCGATGTTGCCGAAGTTGTGGATACGATACGAACAATGACAGTGAAAGAAACCTTAAACGGTCAGCAAGCTGTGAGAATTATCGTACAGCAACAATCGGGCGCAAATCCGGTTGATGTTTGTAACGCAATTATGCGTATGCTCCCCGAAATTGAGCAAACTTTACCACCCGATATACAAATCAGCGTATTTTTTGATACATCCGAATTTATTACAAACAGTATCAACAGTTTAACGCGAACACTGATGTTCACATTCTTGTTTGTTGTACTTGTCATTCTATTCTTTTTGGGTCGCTGGCGAGCAACCGTGATTGTTGCGCTCACTATTCCTGTTTCGCTCATTACGGCATTTATTTACTTGATGTTTTCAGGCGGAACGCTCAATATTATTTCGCTCAGTTCGCTGTCCATTGCGTTAGTTTTGGTCGTGGACGATGCGATTGTAGTTCTCGAAAATATTGTAAAACATCTCGACCGCAAAGCGCGCCCGAAAGATGCCGCTATTTATGGAACAAACGAAGTTTGGATTGCCGTAATTGCTACTACACTGACACTTTTAGCCGTATTCGTTCCGCTTACGATGGTTGGCGGAATGGCAGGAATTTTGTTCCAACAGCTTGGTTGGATTATCGCCATCGTAACCACCGTTTCAACCCTGGCAGCCATTACGCTTACGCCGATGCTTTCGGTTAAAATGCTCAAATACAAAAGCGAAAACACATACAGCGGAATCAATGTTGTTTTCAAGCCAATTAATAAATTTTTGGACAGGCTCGACATTTTATATGCAAAACTTTTGGCGTGGGTTGTTTCGCACAAATTAATTACGATTGTAAGTGCGATAGCTATTTTCATTGCAAGTATTTTCTTGTTTATGACTGTGCCGAGCGATTTTATGCCTCAGCAAGACGACGGACGAGTAGAAGTAAGATTTGATTTGCCGATAAATTACAATTTAGAACAAACAGTAGCATTTGCACAACGAATCGAACAACGTTTTCTTGAACTCGTGCCTGAAACAAGAGATATTTCGGTAAGTGCCGGTGCAAGCGACCAAGGCGGTTTTGGCGCGTTGTTTGGAAATACGGGCGTAAACTCGGCTTCAATTACTTTACGATTAGTAGATAGAGCCGACCGCAACCGCAGTCAAATGGAAATTAGCGATGTGCTTCGCGAGGAACTTGAACTACATCCCGAAATTGTACGATACCACATCGGAAGCAATATGGGAGGATTTGGTACCGGAACGATTGATGTACAAGTTTTCGGATACGATTTCAACACAACAACCGCTATTGCAAAAGAATTGCAGGCAAAATTGCGCGAAATTCCGGGCGCGCGCGAAGTAAATCTCAGTCGTGAGGATATGCGCACCGAAATGCGTATTGAGTTCGACCGCGAAGTGTTGGCACGATTCGGAATGAACACGGCAACGGCAGCAACTTTTGTCCGCAATAGAATTACGGGAATGACTGCTTCGCTTTTCCGCGAGGATGGCGAAGAACACAATATTGTAGTTCGCTACGCCGAGCCGTTCCGTACTTCTGTCGAAGACGTAATGAATATAAGGCTAATGAATAATCAAGGCGCAACAATGCGGTTGAGCGAAGCCGCAACTATCATTGAGGATTTTATTCCGCCCATTATCGAGCGCGAAGACCGTCAGCGTGTTGTTACAGTAAGTGTTGCACTTGGCTACGGCGTTCCTTTGAGCGATGTTGCCGATGCAGCGCGTGCCATTATTGCACAAACATACACACCTGCCGGAGTTGATTTGGTTCTTGGCGGTGCGGCGCAAGACCAACAGGAAGCATTCGCCGATATGTTCACCTTGCTTTTGTTGATTCTCCTGCTCGTTTATATCGTAATGGCAACTCAATTTGAGTCGTTCAGTCAGCCGTTTATTATTATGTTTACCGTATTGTTTGCATTCACCGGCGTATTTCTTGCGCTTTGGATTACAGGCACTTCGTTAAGTCTTGTTGCGTTAATCGGCTCGATAATGCTCGTCGGCATTGTGGTAAAAAATGGTATTATTATTGTCGATTTTACCAATCTGCAACGCGCACGCGGTTTGACAATCAACGAAGCGGTAGTTACAGCCGGAAAATCGCGCTTGCGACCTGTACTTATGACTTCGCTCACAACCATTCTTGGAATGTTGCCGTTGGCAATCGGCGGAGGTGAAGGCTCTGAAGCTTGGCAGCCAATGGGAATTGCAATTATCGGCGGTTTGACGGTTTCAACCTTTCTCACATTGCTTGTAATTCCTGCGATGTATGCTTCATTTAATCTCGGAAAAATCAAGAAAGAGCGAAAAGATAATAAGATTGAAGTTGAATAAAAAAAAGCCCAAGCCCCCTAAATCCCCCACAGGGGGACTTTTTGGGGAAGTGTAAAAAAAGAACGAAAGTGTAAAATTAATAAAAACCTCGTATAGTCTGAAAGTCCCCCTGCGGGGGATTTAGGGGGCTTCTTAAAAACATGGAAATCAAACAAGCAACCGAATTTGGCGAGGAAATTCGCGAAAAAATCAGCGAACTTTTTGTTGATGCGTTTAGCAAGGAATTGAAATTTGTAAAAAACAGCGACCTGCGAAAAGCATTGATTTCGGCGAGTACTCACTTGTTCGACCCAAAGCACGTTTGGTTGGCTGTGATTGACGGCGAAATTGCAGGAATGGTCGATTGTTATGCAAAAAACGAAGTTCCGCCAAAACTTCGCAAAAGAGAGTTTATCAAACGCTTTGGTATCGTAAGCGGTTTGTTAATTGGCTTTCTGCTTGGGCATTACTATCGGAAATCTACGTTCAAAAAAATTCCGACTGCAATAACGTCCGAAAAAGCAGCAGCCGTACAAATGGTGGCAACAAGTCCCAAACTTCAAGGTAAAGGCGTTGCCACAACCTTGCTGAATTTTGTACACGCACAGCCCGAATACGACACTTTTATTTTGGAAGTTTTGGACACAAACACCAATGCATTCGAGTTGTACAAAAAACTCGGCTACAAAGAAATTTATCGCAAAAAAGCCACAAAGTTTGAACGGCAAGGTGGAATGAATTATTTTCTGTACCTGAAATACACAAAAAACTCATAAAGAAATTTTGTAACTCGTAACTTGTAACTAAAAAAAATATGAAAGCAGTATTTATTTCTTACGGACAATCGCTGGATGACTCAATAATGGAGTTATTAGACAAACTCGGAATACGCGGATTCAGCCGTTGGGGCGAAACTTACGGACGCGGAAGCGTTTCGGGCGAACCGCATTACGGCACACACGCTTGGCCCACAAAAAATTGTACAATCATCGTTATTGTAGAGGATGAAAAGGCTTCTCTCCTACTCCAAAGATTGCGCGCTCTCAACAAGCAAGCAGAAAGTTTAGGTTTGAATGCTTTTGTGTGGAATGTGGAGGAAAGATTATAATTTTACAAATTCTGAATTTTGAATTTTGAATTCAAATTTGCTTTAAGTTAAATTCAAGAAAATTCAAAATCGAATAATTCAAAATTCAGAATTCAAAATTCAAAATTATGAACAAATTTTTATTTGCAATCATGTTTTGCGCAATTACAACCAATGTTTTTGCGCAAAATATATTTTTTCCTACCACAGTAGGAACTGTTTTGACATACGCGCAAAAAGATGCCAATGGAAATGTTGAAAGTTACTCGCGACAAACCATTACGGCAGTCGAAGGCTCGGGCGCGAATATGACTATTTCCTATCGACTCGAGATTTTAGACGAAAACCGAAATGTTGTTTCGGAGATTAATTCCAAAAGAATTATCCGAAATAATGTAATGATTTTTGACACGGAAAGTTTGCTTGCCGGCAGTGTGCGCGATTCGAGAGCTGAAATTGAAGTTACAGGCTCGCCGATGACTTTGTCAAACAATATGCGACCCGGACAGTCGTTTGACGACATACAAATGACTATCAACGTGAGGCGAGGCATTATGAGAGTGCGAGCAGAAATGAATATGACCAACCGAAGATGCGTAGCAATAGAAAGTGTAACCGTTCCCGCCGGAACATTTGAAAGCCATAAAACAAGTTACGATGTGGCTTCTACCGTTATGCGAATTACAACCAGAACACGTACCGAAGTATGGCACGCTCCGAATGTCGGCATCGTAAAAAGCAGAGTGTACGACAACAGAAATCGCCTGCAAAATGTAACGGAATTGATAGAAATAAGACTTCCCGGATAAAATCTTTCGGCGATAAAATGCAAATACGCGGATAAAATATTAATTTATCCGCGTATTTACGTTTTTGCTAATTCAAGTTTTATTCCAAAACACATCGTACAGATGCTCCGAATATTCTACCAGTCTGCTGGGAGATGCTGTGCATCATCGCATTATTTTGCTCTCCTCTTAAAAAAAAGCCCCAATTGCTAACATTATCATTGGCAGTAGAACTCCAAAAGTTTGCAATGGTCAGAGGCTGTAGTGTAGCAAGAACTGCTTGGGCGCGTCCACCTCCGATAGGCAAGAAAAGCGTGGGAGAACTTGCGCCGAAAGGCGTAATGAAGCGACCCGGAGTTCCGCTAAAATCAGCGTCGGTTATCTGGAACACCTCCCAATTATTTAGTCCCGTAGCAGCAGTACCGGTAATACTATTCCATTCATTCCGAGTAGGTACGCGCCAGCCGGGAGGACAAGGGTCGTTAACGGTTTTGACAGGAGCAGTTTCCGTGCCGGAATTCCAAAGGGTAACATCTGCGGGAGTACGCCAATCGCCCGCTGTGGGGTGATCCAATATGCTTCCGCTTAAAAACATACCTATAAAATCATCGGCGGGCTGTCCGTTAGCATCTAATTGGGCACCGGAAAGAGCTCCACCATTATTAGTTAATGGAGAAGCTGTAGAATTACGCATTTGATGTCCATCAGCCCTGCGACCCCATTGGAAAAGATGACCGAGAACTATTGAATCTCTATTGTCTGCGGTTATGTGACTTCTTTGTTCTGCGATGCTCAGAGTTGTATCTGCACCTAAGTTATGACACATAAAAGTCAGCCAGCCGGAAGATAGAGTAGAACGAATAGGACAACCGCGAACGTTAACAGCAAGCCGTCTGCTTGTGCCCACATCACCGCAAGTATTGCGCGGTGTAACAACAATATAACCGCTAACACCTCCAACGCGTACTGTAATTTCGTTGCTGTATTGTCCGGCAATGATGTCCCATGTTTCGGGAAAAATCCAGTCATAAATTATGCCGGATGTATTTTGTACTGAATACGTTAAAATATCGCCGGCAGTTACAATAGCATCACCGGATATTGCACCGACTGTGGCAATGGGAAGACTTACCCAACGGTTGCCATTCCAAAACTCAAGGCATTTGTTATCAGTATTAAAAAGAAGCAAACCCTGCGCCAAGTCTTGGTATTCTTGCGAAGAATCGGGTGTTACCAATGCATCGCGTTCAACGGTGTTTAATCGGGCGTTGTGAAGTCCTCTTTGTTGTTCAGTTGCATCAAGGTAGAGCAACGAAAATGGGCTGGGCGGATTTGTACTGCCAATGGTTATTTGTGCGCTTGCACTTATTGGCGCAAACAGTACGGCTGACAGAAATAGCCATATTAAATAGATATTTTGTTTCATAATTGTCGGTTTAAATGTTCATTGAAAATACTCTAACAAATTTGATTCCATGTTAGAGGGTTTATGCAAAGATAGAAACAAATTTTCAGATTATTGCACAAAAAGCCACTTTTTTTGCACATTTTAACACAAGTTCGCGCAAATAATCGGAGTTGGCTAACGGCTTTTTCTAATTCCCGTAAATACAAATTCTACAATCGTATTTTTATTTTTTTCAAATTCCGCACTTATTCCTTGCCGAATGTAAGGCACTTCCAAGCCTTTGATAGCATAGAAAATAATGATTGCGGTCATCTCAATATTAATAGGTTTAAAAACGCGTTTTGAAACGCCTTCTCGGAGAATAAGGCCAATCAGTTCTATTTCCTTTGCATCAATTTTTCGCCGAGTGCGTTCTACTTCGTAAATATCGCGGAAAAAATCGGATTTCAATGAGCCGTTTCTGTCAACCGCATTTTTCACTGCGGCTAAATGCGTGGTAATGTGCTTGGTAAGTTTTTCCTCCGGCTCTGTATTTTCTTTGGAAATAAGCACAAGTTTATCCAAAATCAACGATAATTCGTTGTCGATTACCGCTTTATAAATATCCTCTTTGCTTTTGAAATAAGTATATAGCGTACGGCGTCCTTTTTTTGAGGCTTCGGCAATATCGTTCATGGTAACGTTTTTTTTGCCGTTTTTGGCAAAAAGCTCACGCGCCACTTCGATAAGATTCTTTCTTGTTTTTGTATTTTTAGACACCGCCATAATTTTTTTAATCTGCAAATATAAGAAAAAAATCTTGATTTTACTTTTTCTGTTCCTTTGCCCAACTGTCTTTCAGCGAAACCGTACGATTGAAAACCAATTTTTCGGGTGTTGAATCCGTATCAACATTGAAATATCCCAAACGCGTAAATTGGAAATGGTCGAACGGTTTTGCATCTTTCAACGCCATTTCAACGCGACAATCGGTTAGCACTTTCAGCGAATCGGGATTGAGTAATTCGCGGAAATCGCGCTCGTCAGCCATCGGATTTTCTACACAGAAAAGTCGGTCGTACAAGCGAACTTCTGCCGGCAAACTATGCTGTGCCGAAACCCAATGCAACGTTCCTTTCACTTTGCGGTTTGCTTCGGGCATTCCGCTTTTTGTTTGTGAGTCGTATTCGCAGTAAATTTCCTCGATATTGCCAGAAACATCTTTTTTCACGCCGGTACATTTTACAATATACGCGCTTTTCAAACGAACTTCCTGTCCAACGGTCATTCGGAAAAACTTTTTCGGCGCATCCTCCATAAAATCCTCACGTTCAATATACAATTCACGCGTAAAAGCGATTTCGCGATTTCCTGCATTTTCGCATTCAGGATTATTGGGCGTTTCCATCATTTCAACTTGATTTTCGGGATAATTGGTTACAATCAACTTTACAGGGTCGAGAACGGCATTTACACGAGTTGCCGTTTTGTTCAAATCCTCGCGGATGGCAAATTCAAACAATCCAATATCGTTCACGCCATCAAATTTGGTGTAGCCGATTCTATCCATCAAAATTCGGATTGAATTTGGCGTGTAACCTCGCCGGCGCAATCCGCGCAAAGTCGGCATTCGCGGGTCGTCCCAGCCGGAAACAATGCCTTCCTCGACCATCAAGCGCAAATTTCGCTTGCTCAAAAGCGTGTAAGTGAACTGCAATTTGTTAAATTCGTACTGTCTTGGGCGATAATCGCAAGTGGCAAATTGGTCGATAAACCAATCGTAAAGCGGGCGATGCACCACAAATTCGAGCGTACAAATTGAATGTGTAACTCCTTCAAAATAATCACTTTGTCCGTGTGCAAAATCATACATTGGATACACTTTCCAGTCGTAACCGGTGCGATGATGCGGATGCGAAGTAATGACACGATACAAAATCGGGTCGCGGAAGTGCATATTCGACGAAGCCATATCGATTTTCGCGCGAAGCACCATTTTTCCTTCCTCAATTTCGCCTGTGTTCATTTTGTGAAACAATTCAAGGCTTTCCTCAATCGGACGATTGCGGTACGGACTTTCTGTTCCGGCGATTGTCGGTGTGCCTTTTTGCTTGGCGATTTCCTCCGACGATTGTTCATCGATATACGCTTTGCCTTGCTTGATAAATTCGACTGCCAAATCAAAAAGCTGTTGAAAATAATCGGAAGCGTAGTATTCATTTTCCCACTGAAAACCAAGCCATTGAACATCCTCTTTGATGGATTCAACGTACTCAATATCCTCTTTTACAGGATTTGTGTCGTCAAAACGCAAATTGCACGTTCCGCCGTATTGCTCGGCAATTCCGAAATCAATACAAATGGCTTTTGCGTGTCCGATATGCAAATATCCGTTTGGTTCAGGCGGAAAACGAGTTTGAATTCGTCCGCCGTTTTTACCATCTTTTAAGTCCTGTTCTACGATTGCTTCGATAAAGTTCATTTTATTCTAATTTTTGAATTTCTGTACAAAAAAATGCTGTCTATTTTGATTTTCAAAAGCACCCTTAGTAGTATTGTTATTTTCTAAAATTCCCCTATTCCCTTATTATTTTTTTGAAAATAAGGGAATAAGGGTTTGTTGTTTTGTGTCGCTTCTAACTACTAAGGGATTTTTTACTCAAAATATCCTTTGATAATTCCGCGCGGCGAACTGCGTACAAAAAGCAGAATTTCGTCGCGTTCTTTTGTTGCCGGAAGTTCTGCTTCAATACGCTCAATAGCGTGCGAAGTATTCATTCCCGACAAATAAATATAACGATAAATGTCTTGAACATCACGAATTTGTTCGTTTGTGTATCCTCTGCGGCGCAATCCGATGGAATTAATTCCTGCGTACGAAACCGGGTCGCGACCGGCTTTTACAAAGGGCGGAACATCTTTATTTATTTTCGAACCGCCTTGAATCATCACGTGCTGACCAATATGCGTAAACTGATGCACCAAAATACCGCCGCTGAGAATGGCAAAATCATCAATAATTACTTCGCCGGCGAGCTGAGTAGCATTTGCCATAATTACGTGGTTTCCGATAATGCAATCGTGCGCAACGTGGCAATAAGCCATTATCAAGCAGTTGCTTCCGATAACGGTTTTATTTTTTGCCGCCGTTCCGCGATTTACGGTAACGTACTCGCGAATGGTGGTGTTATCGCCGATAATGGCTAAACTATCTTCGCCTTTAAATTTCAAATCTTGCGGAACACCGCCAATAACGGCTCCTTGAAAAATATTACAGTTTTTTCCGATGCGCGTGCCTTCCAAAATTGTAACATTCGACCCAATCCTACTGCCCTCGCCGATTATCACATTTTTATCAATCGTAACGAACGGTTCTATCACAACGCCGGGCGCAATTTTTGCATCTGGATGAATGTATGCCAAAGGTTGTTTCATTTTATTTAATGTTTAAAGTGTAGAGTGCAGAGTGTAAATTTTTTCACTCCATTAGTATAACTCTTTTACACTGTTTTTATTTTTTAATTTCTGATTTTTTATTTTCTAAACTAATTTCACTTTACACTTTATACTCTGCAAACTACACTTTATTTTTTGCAATTTGTGCGGTAAATTCTGCTTCGCAAACAATTTTTCCGCCTACAAAAGCAAGTCCGCGCATGGTAGCAATGCCGTGTCTGATTTCGGTAAGAAGCTCAACACGGAAAATAATCGTATCGCCCGGAACAACTTTTTGACGAAATTTCACATTGTCAATTTTCAAGAAATAAGTGGAATAACTATCCGGATTTTCCACCTGATTTAAAACAAGCAATCCGCCCGATTGCGCCATTGCCTCAACGATGAGAACGCCCGGCATAACCGGCTCCTCGGGAAAATGTCCGATAAAAAATGTTTCGTTTCCGCTCACGCTTTTCACGCCGACAATTACTCGGTCGCGAATTTCAATCACTTTATCAACCAACAAAAACGGATAACGATGCGGAAGCAGTTTGCGAATGGCGTTGATATCTAAAACAGGCGGAAGCATTTCGTTGTAAATCGGTGCTTGCATTTCCTGTTTTTTTATTTCTTTGCGGATTATTTTAGCAACATCGGTATTGAGTTTGTGTCCGGGATAGTATGCAATGACTTTTCCGAGAATGGGTTTTCCGACCAACGCCAAATCGCCGATTACATCGAGCAATTTGTGGCGAGCAGGTTCATTTTCGCAACTCAGTTTTGTCAAATAACCCAATCTTGTCGCATCTTGGCGAGGCTGGTCAAGCATATCAGCCAAACTATCAAAATCCTCCTGAGGCATTTCCTCGTCGTAAATAACGATTGCATTTTTCAAATCGCCGCCTTTTATCAATCCCATTTTCATCAGCGGTTTGATTTCGCGCACGAAAACAAAAGTGCGAGCTTTTGAAATTTCGCCGACATAATCGTCCAGCGAGTTTAACGAGGCGAATTGATTATTCAAAATCGCCGATTTGAAACCGATATGCACATCAACACTGAATTTATCATCAGGCAAAATGACAATTTTCGAGCCGGAATCGGGAAGTTGATATTCTATCTTTTTTTGAACTACGAAATAATCTTTATCCTCTTTTTGTTCGGTAAATCCGACTTTTTGAATGGCTTCAACAATAAATTTCGCGCTTCCATCGAGAATCGGAAATTCGGGCGCATTCACTTCGAGCAAACAATTATCAATTCCAAAAGCGTACAAAGCCGACAAAGCATGTTCAATCGTACTTATTTGCACATCACCTTTTTTGAGAACTGTTCCGCGCGTTGTTCCATCTACATTTTCTGCCAACGCATCGATTACAGGCTGTTCGGGCAAATCAACCCGTTTTATTTTTATACCGTGATTTTCCGCCGCCGGCTGAAATGTAAGCAAAATATCCAATCCGGTGTGCAAACCTTTTCCGGTAAGACTAAAAGTTTCTTTTATTGTTCGTTGTTTCAACATAATTTTTTATTTAGAAGTCAGAAATCGGAATTCAGAATTCACCACTCGGGCTTCAATTTTAATTTTCAATTTTTCAAAGATTATTTTTTTCAAAATTCAGGCTTCTGATTTCTGATTTTAGATTCCTGACTTCTTTTTCCAACTCAAAAACCGTTTTTTGCAATTCGGGTAAATTCTTGTAAACTACTGCCGAACGGCGAAAATTGCTCACCGGAATTGCCGGATAACCAATCAAAATTTGATTTGGCGTTTTTATCGAATTCGGTACTCCTGCTTGCGCTCCAAAAATTGTGCCATCTGCAATTTGAATGTGTCCCGAAATTCCGACTTGTCCTGCGAGAATACAATTTTTTCCAACCTTTGTCGAGCCTGCAATACCGCACTGAGCCGCAATTGCCGTGTTTTCGCCGATTTCAACATTATGTGCAATTTGCACCAAATTATCAATTTTTGCGCCTTTGCAAATAATCGTACTGCCGAGCGTTGCGCGGTCGATTGTTGTGTTGCATCCGACATCAACATCGTCCTCCAAAATCACATTTCCCATTTGGGGAATTTTTTTGTACGAGCCATCGTCTGTCGGCGCAAAACCGAAACCATCACCGCCAATTACCGCACCCGAATGAAGCGTACAATTATTTCCGATAATACATTTTCTATCAACTTTTGCGCCTGAGTGCATCGTGATATTATCGCCGATTGTAACATCGTTTTCGATATTGACGTGCGAATACAAACGTGCATTTTTGCCAATCACCACTCGCTCGCCGATGCAAACATAAGGCGCGATATACGCATTTTCGCCAATCACCGCCGACTCGGAAATAACCGCCAACGGCGAAATTCCTGTTTTTTTCGGTGTGAATTGTTCGACCAATGACAATAACTGTGCCAACGATTGGTAAGCGTCATCCACTTTGACTAAAGTGGCGTTCACTTCGCGTTCCGGCACAAAATCTTTGTTCACCAAAATGACGGCGGCTTCGCTTTCGTAGATGTATTGATTGTATTTCGGATTGGATAAAAAACTGAGTGTGTGTGGTTTTCCTTCCTCGATTTTTGAAAAATCTCGTACCGTAACGTGCGGATTTCCTTGTATTTCCCCTTTTAAATAATCTGCAATTTGCTGCGCAGTAAACTCCATAAATTTGAAAAAAATTAGATTGCAAAAGTACTAAACAATTTTTAATTATTCGCACTTTTCAAAAATAAAGTTGCATCAATATGTTGAATTTGCAAAAATATTGTACCTTTGCAATAATTTGTACCAAATTATGGAAGCAATAACAGGAATTAAATACACCGGAAATTCAAGCGGAATGAAACGTTACGTTCGCATTGACTTGGATATGCACGGCGAAAATCAACTATTGGAGGATTTTTTGGATTTGGCGGAGATAAGAGCGCGACAAAACGAGCCGACTTATCCGTTTGACGAAGTTATGAGAGCAGAATTTGAACGCAGAGGTTTAGAATATGACGTATAAGGTAGTATTTCACAGGTCGGCAGCGAAAGATTTGGAAAAAGTCAGTTCTCATTATCTCGCTTCTATTGCTTCTCATATCAAAAAATTGTCGGAAAATCCGCGTCCTTTCGGATATATAAAATTAGCCGGTTTCGATAAAATGTATCGAATACGTGTAGGAATTTACCGAATTATTTATTCTATCAAAGACGATGTTCTTGTTGTTGAGGTTGTAAAAATTGACCATCGCAAGAATGTTTATCGATAAATTTCATACTTATATCTGATAATAACAGAAAAAATACTTCTCCACTTTTTTTGTTAAAACATTTATATTCAGCATATCCGATGCTTCGGCAATGTCTTTTACCGTGCCGTCTTTGAAAAGAATATTTATTCGGTCGTCTTTCGGATTGTAAGTGTCGGTACTTACGGTTTCCTCGCCCAAAAAATATTCGGCATCGGAAATATTTATCTTAAAATGTGCGGCGTATTGTTCTAAAAACTTCGTTTTTCTATTCGGGTCGAACTGCTTTTCCTGTATTTCAACTTTGAATAATCGCCTGTTCATAAATGCTTTACAAAGCGTCGAAAGCACAATATCCGAATTGTCCGACCAAACTTTTATGGCGCAAAGAATATCCGAATCGTCGAGTAACGCAAAATTTTTCAACGCTTCGTCTGACGATAAAAATCGTTCTCTGTTTATGTTTTCGTACAAAAAATAATGAAGCGCAGGCGATGAAAATAATTCTATTCCGCTGTGTGCCAAATGTTTTGCACGTTTGAGAATATTCATCAGCAGTTTTTCGGCAGCAACCGAAGTTTTGTGCAAATAAACCTGCCAATACATAAATCGGCGCGCAACCAAAAATTTTTCAATAGAGTAAATTCCTTTAATATCAACCACCAATTCGCCGTTGTGCAGGTTTAACATCTTGATTATTCGGTCGGTACTGATAATTCCTTCGCTCACGCCCGAAAAAAAACTGTCGCGACTCAAATAATCAATTCTGTCCATATCGAGCTGGCTCGAAACTAACTGATGCAGAAACTTTTTCGGATAACGATTTTTGAAAATATCCAATGCCAAATCGAGTTTTCCGCCTGTTTCGACATTGATTTTTTCCATCATCAGCAAAGACAATTCCTCGTGATTGATGCCGACAACCAAACTATTTTCCAAACTGTGCGAAAACGCACCGTGTCCGATGTCGTGCAAAAGAATGCAAATTCGCACCGCTTCGGCTTCTTGCGGAGTAATTTCGTGTCCTTGCTGGCGAAGCTGCGTAATGGCTTCGCCCATCAAATGCATCGCACCGAGCGAATGCTGAAAACGCGTGTGCTGCGCACCCGGATAAACAAAAGAAGCCAATCCCATTTGCTTAATTCGGTTTAGCCGTTGAATATAAGGATGTTGAATGATGTCGTAAATAAAATCGTTCGGAATGTTGATAAATCCGAAAACAGGGTCGTTTATTATTTTTCGTTTGTTTGCCATTTTATTTAGAGTGTAGTTTGCAGAGTGTAGAGTGCAGATTTTTCTCTTTTTCTTTTTGTCTTTCCTCTTTTCGTCTATTGTCTTAAAACTCCGCAAAATTCGGATTTTTTTTCAAAACAACCAAACAGAAAACGAAAACATTCTCTAAAAAAAAGATTGGCGATTTTTTGTTTTATCCAAATTTTTAATATCTTTGCCATCGCAAGGTAGATGGTTAAGTAATTACTAACATTAAAAATTACTTAAAATGAACGAACGTTTTTTAGAAATCATTGAAAAAAGCATCAAAGCGAACTGGGATTTGCCCGCTTTGACTGACCACAAAAGTAGTACTTTTTACTACAAAGATATGGCGGCGGAAATTGCCAAGTTGCACATTGCCTTCGAGCAGGCAAATATCAAAAAAGGCGATAAAATTGCTTTGATGGGGCGAAATTCGTCGCGTTGGGGA
>Ga0123352_10004734_pt1 | contig 20164 bp, 11 predicted proteins | sample TergutLab28metaG_FD_89700 | JGI IMG/M metagenome (GOLD analysis project Ga0123352, IMG submission 89700) | Labiotermes labralis P1 segment gut microbial communities from Petit-Saut dam, French Guiana - Lab288 P1 | ecosystem: Host-associated > Arthropoda: Insects > Digestive system > Gut ...
TATATATATATATATATATATATATACATAAACACACACGCGCGCGCGCGCATATCAAACGATTTCCTAGGGAGTTTTCCTACGCGCACAAGCAGACGCGGTCACTTGAATTGTTAATCTGCTTGTAATTTCTTCGTAAACATATCGGAATTAACCCACTTGGGACTCTGACATTTACGACAATTAGTACTTTAAAATTAACAAGTAGCGGTAATGACCTGTTTCTAGACACCCCAGGATAATATCGAGAAAACCAAGAAACACTTCGCTTGGAAGCAAAAGCACAAAGCAGTCTATCTTTGGCTAAGGCGGTCGTGACACATTAACACTCCGCTTACTTTTATTCAGTGCCCTTCCTGAACTTCAAAATCAGCAATGAAGAATCGCAGTTACGAAACGAACGTACTCGTCTTTAATTTACATAATCGAGGCAACCAAACATTCAGCAGATGGTCGTTATGTCGACTTATCTCGCAAGACTCGCTACCACTGTCGCTAAGACAGCCAGACAGCCTACTATTCAGTAATGAGTAATGTTGCCCCCTACGGCTAGGATATGAAAGATACAGTACCTCGCCAAGGCCTTACAGCAAAAACACCACTACATTATAAACACTGACCCAAACATATTATGGAACGACGTGATATGTACCGTTAAAAACTAAGAAAGTTCAATTTTAAGATACCTCGGGCGGTACGGGAATAGCGTGAAATCTTCTCCACCCACGACCACATCTAAAACGAAGCGAAACACTGGTCGGCTGAGGCAAAAACCAGCACTACATTCCCGGGTACCTTAACAATAAGATGCTTCTGAGTGACTGACTGACTGGCTGGCTGGCTGACTACCTACCTACCGAACTAACTAAGTAACTCCATAAGCAGTGCACTACTTCAGAAGCTATCAGTTCATCGGCCAGTCAAAAACTTCCCAACATTTTATGGAACCCGAAGGCTCATTAATGTGTTCACAAGAGCCCGCCACTTGTCCCTGTCCTCAGTCAAATCAACCCGCTCCACAATCCCCCTACCCCACCATATTTCTTGAAAACCCATTCTAATATTATCCTCCCATCTACGTCTAGGTATTGCCAGTCGTTTTCACTCGCATTTTTCCCACCAAAACCTTGGAAGCCCTGCAGCTGGTATGGATGTACTAGAAGATATGCCGCATACAATGTATCAACAACTTATAACTCAGCGTAAATCCGTAATTACTAATTTTTATGTTCTGGGGCTTATAAAAGTATGTAATGAAAGTTCGTTAAAGAATTATTTTTATTGTTATGATTTACAATACGAAATAAAAAATCGCTTCGATTCTGAACCCGGGTCGTTTAGTGCCTCATAAACTGCCATGTTCACTGTCTCCTTATCTTATCAGTGTGCATAGCACAGAGGAATGTTTGTAGAATTTGCGTTTCCAATTAAGATGCAATACTACCAGAAGTCAGGTGCTCCAGACCGGAACTGAGGAGAAATAAACACCACAAAACAAACAAACTGAACTGTAGGTGTTTACCAGAGAAACTCTCTGGTTACGATCCTATTACATAAGAAACACAGGGTAAAGTTGTGCTCGCGTTTAAATTTATTCTTATTTGTCATTTCAATTGCAGTAGTTACATAGGATCTAATGATAAGGTACTCAATGAACAAGACCAGAATTTTGAAATTCGCACCTCAGAGCACAAAGTTCCCATGCACGTTCTCTTATTACTTCTCGTTGTCCCTCTTACGGTACTGAGTAGAGTCGACAAAAACGTTAACATCGTCAAGTTCAGGCTCTAAATTTCGTTTCTTGCAGTTACTTTGGAAACAGAGTGGGAGTGTGTGTACTGGATTCATCTGGCTCACAAGGGAACCAGTGGTAGAATAACACTCGTATTAGTGCAATATTCAGGCCTTCCACAAGCCCACGGCAGTACATAATCAGAGCCACACCGTATAAATCCATAATACACTTGCACTTCGCCATATATCATTAAAATACAAATAAGTTCTATGGGGATTTTTGTATATTGGATGTTGGGACACAATATTTTCAAATCAGGATTGTGTATGTTACGTCATTTTTATAAGCCTATTATGCCCAAGTACAACACGTGAAACTACATAATCGTTTTAGACAACGCAGCCATTCCATCACAGAAGTGTTAAACTACGAAGCCTATTGAATTAATTCTGGGAGATATGGACATACATATTTTGACCATGCACACCTTATCGACCATTTTTAAAACTTCTTTTTAACTTCCTATATTTTTACATTTGTATCTGCCAAGTGGTTTGTTTATACATGCAGTACTCCTGTATCTTTATATACTTCCGTCTGTAATTACTTGCAGCTCCTCTTTAATAGCCCAAGAGGGCGGAAACATTTAGGGAGCCTAATTACAGACAATTACGTGTTCTACCTAAATACGGTGTATTTTGATGGTTTTAATTTATGTGATTTAAATAAATAAATGGTAATATGCAACGTTATGAGATGACAATAAACTCTGTTTTCTAAACAAAAATGGGAAATTTATTGACCAGCTGAGGAAGTATTGTCCTTCTGTAGAAGGATACCACTCCATGGATTAAGGTAAGTATCTATGGTTTCGTTAGTCATACTTCTTCGTATGTACGCGACTTACTGCCTTGCAGCACTCGTATTGATGTCGCTTCCACCCCATAAGTTCGTACATTCACCAAGTTGTTACGCAGTCCAGCAAATTAAGAACAAGAGTTTGGGATGGCCTACAGTGACATAATGTTCAAGTTTCAACAAAAACCGTCCTGCAGTTTCCAACTTGAAGTTTTGTGCGGAAGCGCACAGACACACCGAGAGGCCGACGCAGTTATACTACCCTACATGCGTTTTTCTATGCACACTATGCAGATACCACGTCCCTATGTGCGCTCTTTCTATGCACACTATGCAGATAGCACGTCCCTATGTGCGATCTCTCTATGCACACATGCAAATGACATGTCTCCATGTACATGGATCCTGTCCTTGCTTTCGCCAGTCCGTATTCAGCCACAGGTACACCCGGCTCTCTAATTAACGCACCAAACACCTCCATGGCACAGCACATTCCTGACACGGACTTGAATTATCAGGGTACTGATAATTGCTACTGCGTACCCCTAACGTTCCCTACAATAAAAGACGTTACCTAATTCTAACCACAGGCCGTCTAATTCAGTTCGCATACTCTCAACATTTCAATAAGATGTATTAAATAGTAAACCCCATCTAAGTCCCTCTTTCAGCGCAAGCGAGAACAGGTGGTAACGAATCCGACGTATTCGGGAAATAAAAGGTTCCTATTTCCGCCTAGTCTCAGGTTTATCGTGGTTTTTCTCCCAATGTAATGTTCTTTATGCTAGCGCAATAGGGCCAAGTCCGAGCTACTGACAGCGCTGTGAATGTTACACCTCTGATCTGTGCAGTGAGGGTTTACGACTAAAATTATGCAATCAGGTCTTATATCTCGCATCGTACTACACGTACTGACCTCAGTCTAATTAACTTATCCACATCAAAAAATAATGGGCGCAGAGAAGTATCGGGCGCTAGAACACTGGGATCTGAGTTTGAACGCGTTCGTGGCAGGACTGTAAGTAAGTTATGCATTTTAGCCTACTGTCGTCTTTTAAATGAAAACGCAGACTTACGAAATCACCATTTTGTGTGTGTGTGTGTGTGTGTGTGCGCGCGCGCGCGCGCACGCGCGTGCGTGTTTGTGTGTACATAAATAAGCAACTGAACTAACCAGTTGAATGAAACTTGATTTGAAAATTACGGCAACGGGGACCATCCTAATGCCGTACTTACTAATTTCCAACGGTCAGAAATAACAATATGACTGGCGCGCGAACTTGTTATGCTAAAGAATCACCAGGTCCACCTACTTTGAATCCTGAAGTGAATTATGGCAATACAGCTTGGAAAAACATCTAACTCTTCTTAGTGTAACATTTTTTCCGATGTAATATAAAAAGATGGTGGCATTTTGAAGTTTTTTCATTGTGCTTCGCTGTCATAACAATCGACAATAAACCGCTGTAGCTAGGAAAGTGAGATTTAGTAAGGCAACAGATCACATGTATACCTACACATGACAAACAAAAACGCTGCTTGGAAGTACACAAGTAAAAATATGGTGACGACGTAACATTTTAAGGTTATATGCAACAAACTGCAGATACGCAAAAGGAATGTGTACTTTTGTGACGAGTTGTTCACAACAATACAATAAACTATGATGAAGACGATGATTATGATGATTATGATGATTATGATGATGATGATAATAATAATAATACACAGCTGACGAACTGAAAATTTACGCAACAGAAAAGTACGCTTTATGAGCTCAGCTCAGAACTCTTCGTCCTGTTTCATCGTGGTGGTCCACGTATGGCCTTGCGATTGGTCAATTACCCGTCCACGGTGTACTATCAAATATCTACAGCGAGTCCGTTGTTTCAGAAGATAATTGTGAAGACGAACTAGCCACCAGCCTTTACATACCAGCCGAATATAAACAAGAAACTATTAATTATGAAGATCAGCGTCATACTAATTTCTCCATCTCCCTGAAACGACAGAACAAACAACACACACGCTGACTTCTGCAGCTAACGTTTCACAAGCAGCATTTTTATTGCTACTTGCGAGTCTTCACATCCGAAGAGAATTTTGAATGCTGACGAACGTATAAGATCTGGGTGGCAACTTCAATCAAGTACGCTGAGGCGTCCCCCCTCCCCCCTACTCTTCATCACCATGCTGGAGCTTAATGCAAAAATTTGAAGAACATATCAAAATGATTTGCATTTTAAAATTAATGATTTGAAGAGCCGCGCGCACGCGCGCGCGCGCACACACACACACACACACACACACACATATATAAACAAGGTACGATCTCATCGGTCCATTTGCGGCCAAGAGAAGTACATAATATATTTGATTACTTGTCACTCAGTCTTCAAGGTAACCACAGGCTATAACTTCAAGTTTAGCAAGGCGTTAATAGCAACAAGTGGAGTGTGTATGCAAAACGCATATTGTTCTTGGAAATAGGTAACGAAACGCTGCATGTCACATCATAAAGTCTCGATTAAAACCACACAGTGCACTGTCCTTTAATACCTGCAAAGGCCTACCAAATATGGATTTATAAAATGAAGAAGCACTTAAGAGATGTTATGAAATGCACCAAATAGCGAAAACTTTACTTCGAGTAAAGTTGCAACACCAGTAATAAGGTCAGAGTGAATTCTCTAACACCATCAGGTGAAGGCACAAATTTCCTGAATGCAACAATATTAGTCACATGTAACAAGACAGAAAATATATGAAAAACGTGAAATTAAACGGCGTTGGCGTAACCATTGTTGCCGCGTAAAATAAATAAGTATTATATATTCTTAAGTGTGAGTTTCTAGCCATGTTTTCTAACATGCAAACCGCATAGTCATCTGTGGCCTGTGTGACTCTACCATATTAATCCACATTATCTCATAAACGGTACGACTGTCGGAAAAGAGTTACTGCACATACAATGTTTGTTTTGACTTTCCCCGCAAACTTTTTCTGACATATTTCTACTTCTAAGGAGAATTCAGCGACATGCTATAAATATACAAACATCCTCATGCAAAGTACGAGTTATTCTTGTCAGATTTTAATGAAATTTGAATTTTCTCGACAGACTTTCGGAAAACACTCAAATATCAAATTTCATGAATGTCTGTTCAGTGACAGCCGAGTTGTTCCATGCGGGCAGAAGGACAGACAGACATGACGAGCTAATATTTTCTTTCGGCAATTTTGCGAACGCGCCTAAAAATGACCCGAATGTGACCATATCGGTGCGGGATAAAAATGATCCAAATGTTACACATCACGTGGAGGTACGAAAGTCCAAATGTGAATAGAATATAACAGTATAGTATATAAAGTATATAGTATAGTAATATAGTATATAGTAGGGTAATATATAGTATATACTATATAGTACAGTATATATATATATAGTATACAGTATATACGGTATTTAAGTCGGATAAAATTAGGACGGATCTCCAGGAGGTGGGATGTGGATATATGGACTGGATTGGGCTGGCCCAGGATAGAGATAGGTGGCGGGCGCTTGTGAGTGCGGTAATGAACCTTCGGGTTCCGTAAAATGCGGGGAATTTCTTGACTAGCTGCAAACCATTTAGCTTCTCAAGAAGGACTCTGTACCATGGAGTAAGTAAGTCCTAAATGTAACAACTACGCCATAATGTTGCACCAAATCTGAACTAAGTGTCACTCACAAATGTGACTTGTTTTCTACCCGATTTTTGCACGTCAGTGCTGAAGTCTGGTAACGCCAAACCGCTTTCCTGAAAGATTAATGATAAATGCAGTCGAAGACCTGAAGTTTAGGTACATGTGGAATGAGTGTAGGAAGATACCGTTGCATAGGTGACTCTTGTTTTGCGAACTGACTTTCCCTTAATTTGATTTGGTCCGCAGTAGCACACATTCAACACTATGCCTACTCGTGTTCATGACGATTAGTCTACACAGGACATAACAACGTCTATAGAAGAACGCAAGCATACTCTCTGCGACCGAGATTAACTCATAAACGTCACGATTTTCGAAGAAAAAAGAGTTAGTGAATATAAAATGTGTTTTAATATACGTATTTTGATTTTCTTTACAACTTTTGTCTGAAATATTCCTCATTCTAAGAAGAATTTAGTGAGATAAATCATATTTCAATAAAACTTGAATTTTTTTCGACATATATTCGGAAAATATACCAACATCAAATTTCATTAAAATCCGTTCAGTGGGAGCCGAGATGCAGCATGCAGACGGTCGGACGGACATGACGAAGCTAACAGGCGCTTTTCGCAACTTTGAGAACGCACCCAAAAGCAAAAGATAACGACTTAGAGTCGGTGGTTGCCACCTCGAAATCGTGCGAAAACACACTTACAACTTTATTTACTACAGTACCGTAATGGTGTTTATTTTTGTCATATTTTATTTCCACGCTTAAGACGATATTTGGAATGAAACTGAACTTTATTTATGGTGACATACATTCATTGCTACCTTTCGTGTCGTAGAGTCTCTGTCTAGATGGGAACACTAAACGCGAAAACAGAAATATGATGACATATTCAAACACCAAAACTCGCGAACGAGTCGGTAGTAAACCTCCTTCATGCCCAGGAGGTCCCGATTTAAAACACTGGCCAGGATATCGGATATCCTGAGCGAGCGTGTGGTGTTTTGTTCCGCCACTATAAGAGAATACCGGGATTGTGCCTTCAATTAGGACAAGATCGCTGCTTCCACATCCCTTCCAACTCATTATTCACCAATCACCCTAACATTTTAAAATAAACATGGATGATTCAGGAGGAAAATTCAATATTTTGGGAGGTGATACTATTAGTCGTTATGAGAAAAAGAGTTCATATGAACATGCACCTAATTCTGAACAGTTACCGAGATAGAGATGTTTGAATCTAAAATACAAAAGGCATTGTGAATGGTAATAAAGAGAGAGAAATTACTTACTGTTACTTTAATTTAATTTAATGTTTAAATGACAAATTTATTACACAGAAATGGCAGATTTTTTGCAGTTCACAACAAATGTTCGAAACAACCTCAAAGCACCTTGCAACACGTGTAAGAAGACTACGTGTTGTTTGAGTTGACCACGTTTCTATATGCGGGTAGCAGTATCCAAAATGCGAGCGAGCAATTCATCCAACTCCACAGACAAAAATCTAACGGAGTTACGTCTGCAAATCTATCTCGGTGACCATTCATAACCAGACACAATCTAGGAAGTGTGTCATCCCCGTTGTGTGTGTGAAACTAGGAAAATACAGGCCGAAACATGTAGTTGTTTCCATCGCATAGTCATTAAATACACCTCAGTGATTAAGTTGTGTTTGACTACATACCTTTTCCTAGAACCAGACACAAGTTCATATGAACTTCTTTTTTCTCACAATGACCGAAACAACCATCTCCCAAAATAATGACCTTTCCTCCTGAATCACCCTGTATAGTCAGACACAGCAAACGTGTCGTTCAATAAACCATAAATAAATAGAAATCATGTGGAAAAGTCCAAAGCTCTGATTCGGAATTTTACGTATGGACAGAATGACCCTATATTTCCCACTTAGCGAAAGCACAAGTAAAGTTCTTCATGTCAACGCTATAAAGGCACTAGTTGGAAGTGCGTGGTCAACTTCACGCACCGGCAGCTTTACCCCCGGGTATGAGCTGGGTCTGACTGGGTGAGACCCAGAGCCGGTCTGGACGCTTCGGTGAAGAGAAAAGTCTCTTGCCCCTGCCGGCACTTGAACCGCGAATCGTCCAAGCAGTACCAAGGTCATTATACCGACTACACTACACTTGCTCCTTCCCTGTCCTTTCCGGTTCATTATTCACTATCATACTACCAATGGACACGATAGTAAGACCTAGATAATAGCATAGATGAATAAAGCATGAATAAATAAAATTCATATGGAGCGTCCTGAAGACGTGATACAGAATTCTGTGTACATACAGACTGATCACGTACTTCCCACTCAGCGGAGTTCACTAAAAATAAACCCGTAAGTTTGCAGACGTCCTTGAGGCCACTAGAAGGACTACTCCGGTCCACGAAGACACACCCAGGTTCAGGCGGCTGAACTACTGTACGTACTGCGTACCTCCAGTTCATTGGGCTTCCCACCTGACAACTCGAAATACATCTCATTGTCATAAATAACACATCTCTCGTCTTACTGCTCGTGTAGGTGTGCATACAGGGGGCTGCTGCGTATATTATTGCTGTTCCGCAACATATGGACTTTCCACACTCATACATCATCGTCCTGCAGCACGCTGTTCCCCCGTCCGCCCACAGCCCCAACTATCCGTATCAGATTACAGACACCAACCTGTCGTCCACTGCAATCTAACATAGAACAAGTATATGTCTACTAACTCACTTATCACGCATTAAGTTGTTCATCAAAATTCGTCTTGTCGTGTTAATCAAAGTCCCCAGACTACGGTTTAATTTGTGACGGTTTACAAATTTGTAAACAGTGACCTTGGGTTCTTAACACCGCCGTGCCTACCCTGTACTTAAAACAGCACATCCAGCACTGCATAACCATCAACCACTCCACAGCGCATGTTTCTGATATTACGTTAAGTATCATGTGCATAACTATTACAGATAATATTCCGGAGCTATGGTGTTATCCATGAGTAACGAGATTCGAGTTTCGATACCAATGACACCAGAGGACAGAGGTCACGTGTCATCAAGTGCATCGGAAGATGAGTGTAGTCGTTGTGGAAGGGGTACTTAAACACCCACATCTCTACCAGCGAACAGATGCCTGCTGCAGGCACCTACAGGAATTCACACAGAACTGCTTGAGATCTGCGCTCTTCTGGGTTATTACGCAGCGTATAGTGGTAATTCCTTCCCGACTTTCGGGATAACCTATCGGTCCCATCTTCTAGGGTCAAGAAACGCTACGTTTTAACCCAGAAGAACGCAGATCTCCTCTACTTCGCGGCGTAATCTTAACATCACAGCCGTTTACTTATTTATGGAACATTTTAAACGTTGCAACCAGTAGGTATGGAGCATATACCATGAATGGTGTAGAATGGTAATGTAGGTTGTGAGTGACGAATCGGAAACGATGAAGAAGGAAGCCATCATGTCCTGTTGAGGTACTATAAAGTTATGTTCCTGACCGGTAATCCGTACACGCATTTGACTAGAAGGACCTCCCGAATACAAATTAGAAACATTACCGATTGAGCCAATTTGCTCGGTTATGACAGTAGTTGTGAAGCTCAACTGTGTTTCCAATATGTAACTCACTAACTCCATGGGGCGGAGTTCTACTTGATAACATAACGTTTCCGCAGTTAGTGAAGATATTACCCGCATTTTATGGAACCCGAAGACTCATTACCTCGATCACAACAGCAAGCCATTTATCCCTCTCCTGAACCAGATCACAACAGAACACACCCTCCTAAGCAGTTTAAGATCCATTTTAATATAATACTCCTATCTACACGTAGGTCTTTCCACCAGGTTTCCCCACCAAACTCCTGTATGCACCTCTCCTCTACGCCATATGTGCCAGACGTCTCTCCTGTCTCATTCTGCTTGTTTTGATCATCCGAATAACAGATGGCGAGGAGTACAGATCATGCAGCTCAGCGTTATGTAGTCTTCTCCAGTCCCCGCCATCTTCCTCAGTACCCTATTCTCAAACAACTTCAACCTATTTTACTCATTCCATGTGAGAGACCAAGTTTCACACCCATGTAAAACAAAGGGAAAAATTAAAGTTCTGCATATTTTAAGTTTCATATTTTTTTATAGCAAACTGGAAGGTAAAAGATTTTGAAGCGGATCTTTTTTCAAACAACAAGCCCGAATATTGCGAAGATTATTTAATTCGTCTGTCTTTATTTTCCGTTCAAGGGCCCAGCTATAACACAGATGTACAGATCGCCGCAGAACAACATAACTGGTCTCTGCTCAATCCGGTACTAGACCATAAAATCATATTGCTGTGCTTAATAAAACTAGGCCATGACGATCTGTGGGGTGAAAATATATTGCTATACGCCTTGTACCATCGACGCTACACTTAGGTGGGTCATTAGCTTTTCGCTCCGGCGGCTTTAATCCCGACGGAAGATCCCCCAGGACACATATACAGACAGTAAGGATGGTTGGTCCCATAGCTATCCTGCACGCGGTGCTGCACAGGACAATTACTACCCCTGCCGGAAATCAAATCCCGGTGTTACAGCTAGAACACTAGTCAATATGAGTCATTTTTCCCTTATCTACCCTGATGATGCAACTTGCAGGATCCCCTGAAACGTCGGGATATTCCTACCAGATCACACGGCATCACATCTCAGAAGACAGTGAACTTTGTAGCCATCGCTGAGATAATCTCAAACGCCACTATGCTATGTGAGTTAAATACAGTTTCAGAGGGTGTTAACTGTTCATGTTTTCTATAGAGTTACTTCAGAGTAAGGTAATAAGCCATTAAAAAAGATGCTGAAACACGAGCTGCGTTGAGTGACGGACAGGACATGTATATAGGTCATCATCCTAATGTAACGGCCATTAACTCCTCCATTCAGAAGGCAGTTACCATCATCAGCTCTCAAATTGCGAGAGAGTGCCAAGGCCGCGAGCTGATGGCAACGCCAGCCGACTTGGAGCCCGAACATTGTTCTGCACAAGCAGCACGGCGTCATCATAGCAACATTTTGTACTCTTGTAAAACTCACAAATTTTATTAAAGGGATTACATGTTTATGCGCTAAATTTACCAAACGAGTTACACGTCCATTCGGTGTTTTCAAAAATGTGTTACGGTTTTTCAGTTTTCGGAGTGTGACAAATGGATTTAATGATTAATCTGAAAAGCAAACCGTCTGGATTTATTTCTCTGACCAACTGCACTAAGATCATTTCATAGATTTTTTCAGTGGAAAATCAAAACAGGCTGGACTGATTCATCCACCACCACCACGAACGCTAACTTACCTCGTCTTAGGGTTTTACATCCCGTTGTGATACATGAATAGACAAACCGACCATCAACCACGAGTAAAGGTAAAATTCACCCTAGAACAGACCACGAAGGCCCAGACTGGGAGAAGTATGGCTCTACTCTTTCTTTAACCGCGGTTCTAGATGGCGGTCGGTGATCTAAGTCACGCCCCGGCCGCTTTACCCCAGGAAAAGACCCGGTACCCCCTGTATAGGAAGCTGGGTGGGCCCCACGACCAGTTTGGACAGATGCGAAAAATCTCGCCCCCATCGCGGTTCGATCCCCGGACCGTCCAGCCCTGAGCAAATCGCTATACCGAATTAGCTATCCCGGCCCCCAACGACGACTATATCTTCAAACAACATCTTTTGTTGTTAAAAACCTGTCATATGTTTCGGATTTTAAATAAATGCCATCATCACCCAGTCACAAAAAACACGAGAGATAATAAGCGCTTTATATACAAAACATTTCTAATTAAAAAGGCGGGAACGACGTTAGGTTTAACAGAAATTCATATAGATATTTTGACGTGCACCATACAGTTGTGTTATTCAGCAAATCAATACACAACGTTTGATAACAGTTTAAACACAGTTACATTCTATTTTGTTTAATACAGCAATATGTTTCGGCCTAGGACAGGCCATCCTCAGGTATATTTCGACCAATACGTAAAACACAGGTAAAGATCAGAACCTTACTCTGCTGGGCTATTAGGCGGAGAGTAGTGGTAGCCGCGTAATAACCCTAAAGAGAGAGGTTCTCAGCGACTTCGTGGCGGAAGCCTCAAATCACGCACAGGTAAAGACAAAGCTATCCCTATACAGACCTGGACAGGATCTGAGGGCTCCAGGAGGTTGAGACTCCCAGAATTTCTACAAAATCGGAACATAGAGGCGGTAAGTCTGTCAGCCCTCCGCAACGGTCGCCTTTACCCCCAGGAGCTACCCCTGGTACTCATTTCTGTTAGAGGCTGAGTCGACTCCAGGGACCAGAGTGCGGCAGATGGGATGAAGTCCATAAAAAAAATCCCATCGAAAATCGAAACCGCGACCTTCCGCCTTGTAGCGCAGTGCCTCAACGAACTGTGTTAACGCGTACCCCAATATATAAAATATACCTAGATGAACATCTGTAAGACTGATACCTCTGTCTCCCTTTCTTAATTAGTAATGTTTTGTATACAAAATTGCTTGTTTTCTCTCATATTTTTTATGCCTGCACCTGAAGATAGCTTTACCAATAAGCCGAAACCTGTTGCATGTTGCAGACAATAAAATATATTGTCTGAAAATATAGTTGTAAACGACGGTCCATCTGCTTGAGCATTTAAATAAAATACAATAAATCCAGTACTAACCTCACAGAAAACACAGTGTCTAAGTTACTAAGAGCAATCAATTACTGCTGCTTATGTAAACCATCGCTGTTTACAGTACGAGTTCTACGTAAGTAAATACACACTTAGTTGGAACAATGTAGAGTTTTGTCTTCTACAGCAGGCGGTACTGCGCTTCAAACGGTTAACATTATTTGTCGATACACACGGCAACGTTAAACAAACTACAACACACTAGACTCTGAAAGTGACATTTTATTTCCTACACAGCGTAGCCAATTATCGGTGGTGTGTCGATGGTTAGTCGGGAGTGATACGACAAAAAGTACCCCCCCCCCCTTCCATATCTATTTAGCCATATAGTGGAAGTTATTTAGCACGAAACTGAAACAAACTGTACCCTGTCTGAATCTGAAAAGCTGCATAAGACAATCTTAAACCCGCGAGTGTCCAACGAAATAGATTTGCGAAACTTCTAGCGCATGCTCACGAACATATGGTCAACAGCAATTATTTCATGTCATATTATAAAAGGATATTGAAAGGTCTACTTTCTCCTTTATTATAAAGTAGGTTCTAGACTAGCCTCAACCTAGTAACATTCATAGGTCGGACGCACGATATTTTCACACACAAAATGCTAGCCACAGCTGTGTTAAATATTGCTCGTTATGCGTTTCAGACTGACATTAGGCTAATAACAGATTAGACAAATGTAGCACTAACAAGGTAACAATTTATTTACAATAATACAGGTCACGATTTATAAAAAGCCTTACGAATGGTGCAAAATTTTACGCGTAAGTCAGTGAATCTGCAGTGGAACAGAAGCATCTACGGGTTTCAGTTTCTGAAATCTCTCCCACTAAATTCGCCGACCTGCCCTACCTCGTAATATTACAAATGTCGCCATGTTACACAGAGTCATTAAAAAATTATCCACTACTTAACTTGTAAGGGCACTTAATTCGCGTCACCCTCCGTAACAAACAGCGTATCAGTGACTGAATAAGCAACACACAGGAGTTTCCAGTGGGTAGAATAGAATAAGTGTATGTGCCTACTATGCTGCACTTATAGTTCTCCCCCCCCCCTCCTCACATTTAATGTTGTAAGAAACTGATAAAACCGACCATACGTATAATATTTTATGCTATGTACAATATTTTAATAATTCATGTCGAGCTATGTAAGACCAGTAGGGTCAATATACACCAACTGCAATAGTTCATTTTAAATTTCAGTAACAAGAAAGGCCCTGTAAACACTGAAAACAAAAAAATTAAAACAGTCCTACTGATAATCAAATTCAAATACCGCCTCCCACGTTCCGTAATACAGCACAAATACGAAAACATTCGACCTTTTTACATTTGCAATGTGGCTCGTCATATAATTTCAGAAATACGACAAACAATGCAGGAAATGCGACGAATAATTATTTTATCCGTAATAATACAAGAATATTATTCAGGAATACGTTGTATCATTAATAAAAAACATAATTTTACATCAAAATATAAACAGAAGTTTCACCTCACATAAAAGTAACCGTCGTGCTACTTGGCTTTGTTACTTATAGGTTTAGAAACCGGAAATAAACTGCTGGCTGAATGTGGGTAATTGACAACACAGCTTGTGTCTCGAGGTGCGTCTATCGTAAAAGTCGCTGCGTCCTTCAGTCCATTTGTCTTCTCAGTCACACTTTATGACGGAATGGGAAAAGTCTGTCAGATAAGAGACTCAAGGACTTACTAGGTTAGATTAGTTACAAATTTTGCACTGTATGTAACATGTGCGTCACGTTTCTACATGAAAGACTCGTAGCGAGATTTATCACTTCGATAAATACTAAGCGAGTTAAAAGTCAGTTCAGATGCGATCAGAAACATACGCAGGGTTCTCACGTAAATGTGTCCGTCATTACTGGCCTATTATATCCGACAGATTTTAATTACATTCCCAATGTGTACGGAGACAAGACAACCAGTGGCATTTATATGGGCCAACTTTTTATGGTGTTCGCATATAACACCATAACGAGGTATATAGTCGTACCGATTGTGCATGAGTACATATAACATATATATAAAGGGAACACGCGGTGGCGCAGTTGGTTCAGGCACTGCGGTACAAGACGGAAGGTCACGAGTTCGATTCCTGATGATGTCATTGGAATTTTTTATTGACATAATCCTTCCGGCCTTACTACGGCCCTGAGGTCAACTCAACCTATAACAGAAATGGGTACCAGGAAAATTTCCTGGGGAGTAAAGGCGGCCGGTGCGTAGGGCTGACAACCTTACAGCCTTAATGTGCCAAATGTTATGAAATCTGGGAGCCTCAACTTCCTGCAAACCTCAGGGACTGAAAACGGATTGCTTTACCTTATATATATATATGCTGATCACAACACGAGGTCCTGTCTCAAAAACTGAAAACTGAAAAATCCTGAACTACCAATTTTGCGTATGCGAAATTTGTAGGGTAATTCACTGTGGAAATTTCGTGCATAAAATAATCATTAAATTTTGCTATTATTAATTTCTGCAGCACTGTCCTGTAGATTGATGAACATGTAGCAAAGAAGACGTTACGTGTTCTCCACGCCAGTTCTTTTTTGCTGAAGAAGGGAAACTCGGAAGAAATCTGTGTTATATCGTCACACAATTGCAGGCCGGTCGGCCAAAATCCCAAGACGCAACAACAACAACAGCAGCAGCTTTGCCTTATTACACTTCGATCAATGCACAGATCCTGTTAGGTAAGGTTCACCTTATAACAGGCCATGGTGGCCCAGATAGAGAGTAGATGTATAGCTCTACACTTTCCTTTACCTCAGCGCTAGATGGGGTGGGGTGTCAATGCCACGTCCCAGCCGCCTTACATTCGGGGAAGAGAGCAGGTACCCATTGTACAGGAGGCTTGACGGGTTCCAGGGCCGATCTGGACGGGAGCAGAAAATCTTTGTCCAGCCGGAATTCGATCCCCGGACCGCTAAGCCCGTAGCGAGTCGCAACACCGACTGAGCTATTCCGGACACACAGGCCCTATTACTGACATTGTAACAATTCTGTCCTGTCACAGTTCACACCAAAATAAGGATTACTGAAGTAACTAATACGACCTACCATTGGAGACATTCAAAAGTCTAAGTTTATTAAAACCATTGTCTGCGAATAATTACGAATTCTAATGGTGATGGCTGTTAGTCCACTGACTAGGATTTGGCAAACGTAACGTGGAATGGCGACCGCACGTAACTGTCTTTGGCAGTAACAGTATAGAGTATTGTACAAGGCTCACATAAAAAAAAAACTTCCTGGATTCGGGACAGCTTTCTTATTTAATAGAACGACATTCTAATGCATAACGCTCAGTGTACGTATCTTCCAGCAAACACTGATCATAGACACATTTCTGTGTCAACGTTAGTGCATATTATTTGACTCCAAAGAGTATCGACCCTCAAACATCCGTACGTGCCACCGAACTAAGCCCAGCTGAAGGATGCGGAGAGAAAGAGAGAGAGACTGGGAGTATACACGCATAAATTAGCTTCGCGCCCAAAAGGCAGGGTGTCAGTTCCTTTTGCTAGTATGCAAATTCCTTGTTCCTCGAGCAAACAGAGTGGTGTAAAAATTCATTGGCTTCGGCAAGGTTAACGAACAATATTGCACGGTGTATAGGCGGATTGTTGGGCCCGAAGGCCGAGAAACAATGGCGATGTGTCTTCGATAAATTGTGAAGAAGTCGTGACTAATGCTGTAATTACAATCCACTTTGCTTTCAAAACTTAGTTAATTCTGAGACTCTGAGTCCTATCGAAATTTTAAATAGCCCCGATCAAATGTAGTTACTTACCTGTTTGACTGACCAACGTTTATGTTCTTCTATAAGGTTCTGCCGAAGGTGTAAACTCATTAACTTACTACTTTCCAGCGCATAACGAAAGAAAAACCGAAAGAAGATATTTACAGTGACCCGTGACGAAGATCAAACATCACACGCTTGGTAAGAAGTGCGCTGCAATATCTTTAAACCGTCTCTACAACATATACACACACACACACACACACACACACAAACCTACAAGTCCCATTCGTTGCATGATATTTATTATTCACTGCTCTTACATGTTTCGGCCACAGGTCATGGCCATCTTCAGGGAGCTACATACTTCATAGACTTAAACAGCATGTACTGCAAGCAGTCATATGTAAATGGTAAAATGTACATACTGATGCCTATCTATACATAATGTTAATATTGTGATGTAAAACTATTAATACATAAAAAAATCTATTAAAATATTAATACAAATAAAATGTTAAAACTGCATATTGTGCTGTATCCAAACGTCTGCAGCGGTGACATAATCTTCGAATTAATTTGGGTCAAGAGATCCCAAGGCTAGGATATTCCGTGTAAACACTATGAATGAATACGCTGTACTGGGAACACGATGGGTTCACTGATTTCATTTTAGTTTGTGTTATAGAAAACATGCTTTAAAAGCAAGCCTCAAGACGGGGGCCGGTCACTCCCAACCTCACCCCGCAACGCAGTGTTTTATTAACTATATAAATGTCAATATATTGTATGACGAAAAAAGTGCATGAAGTTAATGAGTTTACTCGACTTAAACATGTTGCATATCCGTGCATTTGTTGATTCATTACACAAGAGTAAATATAGAGTTTAGTCGAGTTGACATTATGTAAATACAACAATGGATCTTAAAGGCAGGATGGAAGGGCGTGTTCTAGATTCATGTGAATCAGGACAAGGCCAAGTGGCGCGCTGTCGTCCGAACGGCGATAAACCTACTGGTTCCAAAAAAATTCTTGACTAGCTGAAGAACTTTTAGCTTCTCAAGAAGGGCTCTAATCCTTAGAGTCAGTCGGTCAGTCAGTCAGTTACTTAGTAAGTTAGTTAGTTGAACGCAAGCAATGTTTCATGTGAAGACGGTATACAACAGCAAATGTGATGATTGAGGGAAGTGGTCTGCGCCTATTTGGAGGTACCATCGAGGAAACGAGTGAAGAAACTACGAGCATGATAACCCTCAGTCAGAATACGTGGTAGTTCAGCAGAGATTCGAACTGGATATCACCTGCCTCACTTCATTCGTGATTTAGAAATGTAAATCGTGAAAGGATCTATGTCTCCACTCCCTCCATATTTCTTCATGGCGAGCATAGGGACAACAGTACATTTTTTTCTTTGGTGCAACAGCCCAAGTCCGGCCCAGTTAGCTTCCTTTTTAGCTTTCTAGATAACACACAATTAGACATACACACACGCACGCGCGCGCGCGCACACACACACACACACACCGGGTAGAATTCCTCCGAACTAGTGATCAAATCGTTACAGAGGTCGCTACTACACAACACAACGAACACGCACGACGAATATGACCTGAGCGGTATTCGAACCGGCGATCCCAGCAATCAAGAGGCTGCAGACCTACACCTTAGACCGCACGGCCACCGAGATCGGCACATTACCGGTTACAAGTAATATGTGAAGTACAAACGAACACGAATACAGAAATCGTACAGGTTCGGAACTATATCGGTTTTGTTCGAAGGAAATGAGCAAACAATCCAGGTGATGATACGTAACTAAAGCCACTCACATGCAGATAAACTGCAAACATAAATAATGCAAATAAATGTAAACGTACAAGAGAAAAAATGCATAGGTTGTTAAACGTTTTGGGTGTTTCACTACTGGGGCAGGGGACGGACGATAAGCGGGGTTAACATGATAACTGACCCATCAGACAAGTGACTGAAGCCATTTCATCAGACAATAAATTGCACAAAAATAGGAAGCTACTACACAAATTTTACAATTTGGGGTGGTATTGGCAATGAAGAGGGTGCAGATCAGTATGAAACTGACATCAGCACCAAACGAACGCACATAGAATCACACTATTGCAACAAAACGTGGCTTGCACAACGCGATTTGGCGAATGAACTCTGTATAGGCTGCTCTCTAAAACATCGTTTAAAGCGATGAGTTGTGTTTCTTTAACCCTTCAGAGCCTATGGTTACTTCGTAAACAACCATGTTCAGCACTCAAAAATTTTACGTTCCGGCCGCAGTGTGAATTTCTATGTTCCAAACGGGTTTCAGAAAAAACAGCCCGTATTTCGGTATAGAGAATTAACTTTTTTTTTTTTTCCTCACGGTGCGACAGCCCCTAGTTGGCCGGGGCCTCCTCATGATCGAGGCGGTCACACTCAGACACACGACACTCGGTAGGACTCCTCTGGACGAGTAACTAGCCCGACGAAGACTTCTACCTGACAACACACAACACTCACAAGAGAAAGGCATCCATGACCCCGGCGGGATTGGAACCCGCAATCCCAGCAAGCGAGCGGCCGCAGACCGACGCCTTACACCGCGTGGCCACTGGGATCGGCAGCATTTTAATACAGGGTGTACCAGGAGGAAAGGTCAATATTCTCGGAGGTCATAGTATCCGTCATTCTAAGCAAAAATGTTTATATGAACATGTGTCCAATTCCGAACGGTTTCCGAGATAGAGCTATTTGAATGTACAACCGCAAAATTGTTGATAAGAAAGAGATATTACGTGTACGTACTGTTTCTAATACCGGCATTTATTGTTCAAGTGACAGAGTTGGTACAGTTTATAATAAATGTTCGAAAATTCCACCGTCAACATCAATGCACTTTGCAACTCGTGTGAAGACATGACGTGTTGTTCGTCTGAGCGCGTCTTGACGTTCCTTTATGCAGGCGATAACACCCAGTATGTTAACGAGCAGTTCGTTTCGCTTATCCACTTTTTTTCTGTGCACTTCACTCTTCATCAAACCCCATAAACAAAAATCTAACGGGGTTAAGTCTGGAGATCTTGGTGGCCAGTTAATGGTACTGCCACGACCTATCCACCTATTAAGGAAAGTGTCATTGAGATGTTGCATCACATGTCGGGTATAATGAGAAGGGGCTCCGTCATGCTGAAAGTACATAGTAATCCGTGTAGCCAAAGGAACATCCTCTAGTTGTTTTTGGTAATTCATTTTGCAGAAAGTCTAGGTAATTTTGTCCTGTCATACGATCGTCTAAAATAACGGGACCAATCAACATGTCATCGATCATACCGCACCACACATTGATAGAAAAACGACGTTGAAA
>Ga0123352_10004735_pt1 | contig 20163 bp, 7 predicted proteins | sample TergutLab28metaG_FD_89700 | JGI IMG/M metagenome (GOLD analysis project Ga0123352, IMG submission 89700) | Labiotermes labralis P1 segment gut microbial communities from Petit-Saut dam, French Guiana - Lab288 P1 | ecosystem: Host-associated > Arthropoda: Insects > Digestive system > Gut ...
CACACATACATACATACATGCATACATACATACATACATACATACACACATATATACATACATACACACATACATACATACACACATACATACATACACACACATACATACATAATACATACATACAAACACACACACACACACATACATACATACACACACATACATACATACACACACACATACATGTGTCACAAAGACAGCAGGAAGTGGAACAAGTCATGAATACACAGATATACACAATTTTTACAGTGTAACACTTTACAAACAGTATTGTTGATTATCGTTAAACATAAAAAAATTCATCTGCAGAGTAAAAGGAGTGTGTAAGTAGGTATTTTCTTAAGGTTACCTTGAATTTTACCTTGTCATTCTTGAGGATTGAAAGACTATGTGTAAACTGTTGAAAGTTTTTATGCCAGCATAAAATGTACTTTTTTTTAAAACAAGATGGATTAGCATTTGGTCTATGAAGATTGTATTTATTGCTTGTATTAATACTGTTTATAGATGAATTGGTTTGAAAATTTTCCTGATAACGAAGTTCGTTACTGAAAGGATGTACTGGCATGGAAGCAGCAGAATATCTAATTGATTAAATAGACTTCTACTAGAGGTTCTGGGTTGTGCACCAGCCATAATTCTGATCATTTCCTTTTGTAAAATGAAAGTCTTCCCGCTGTTGGTATAGTCACCCCCCAGAAAATTATTCAATATTTTATCATTAAATGAAATTATGCACAATAAATTGATTTGAGAGTGTTAATGTTAATGATATGGACCGTCGACCTAACGGCGTAACATGCTCCACTTAACTTAGGCATCTTTTGTTCAGTATGGTTCTTCCAATGTATATGGTTATCAATTTTTAAGAATAGAAATTTTGTATTTATCACTTCTTCCACACACCTTTCTTCATAACCAATACGTAATACAGAATGTGATTGAACATCATTATATTCGTTTCTATCTAAATTAAAGCTAACTTATTGATAGCAAGCCATTTAATCAAAAGACAGTCAACTAAATCGAACACTAAACAGACGTCTTCAAAATTTCTGCTTGAAATTACGACATAGTGCAATGAGAAACAAATCAATAAAGTAAAAAAGACTAACGCAAAAAATTATGAAGGTAGGTCAAGTGAAAGCAAGGGAATTTAAGGAAGAGGTTCGTAAATAAGGAGAGAATGGAATGTTGACGACAGATATAATGGTGTTGGAAGGAAATAATGAAGTAAAGAACATGCAAGTAAGGAAAGAAGAAAATAAAGGAAAAAAAGAACTGAAAATCGAACTTACACTTACGTTTCGCACTCTACTGATAAAATTCAGAGTTTGTAGTGTCCAAACTGGAAGTACGTATACTGGCCTCTGGTTCATAAAGTGTAAACTACGTAACACTTCTTCATGATATACGAAAAAATTACTGTGGGCTGCAATTTAAGCTTCATCACCATTATTCGGCGTCAGTCACAATGTTTGGGGCCTATTATTCCATACCGCCTTCTAAACACAGTCCCTCTTTATTCTCATTGGTCTTACAAGGCTTCTAAATTCTGGCGGATTTACTGCTACGCCCATTATATATTCGATATTGTCATATATTACGACTTGAACTGCATTTTGAGAGAAATATTGTCAATCCTTTTCTCCTTTCGACTAAACTTAGAATAGTAAGCCTACTCATCTTCTGTCGCACCACTTTTATTCTGGTTTATTCTGCTTAAATGTAACTCAGTATAAATCACAGTAGTTGATTAGTGCTGATTTATTAGCATTTGGGTTCGAGCCCTTACGGTCCCGATGCACCTAAGCCTTAATTAACGGGCCCTTTGTGCCCCAAATCCCAGTAGTTAATTATGTATCATGAACTTCAGCATTCAGCAAGAGAAGCAGAGTACGTATTATCGTAATTTGAGACGCATTCGCCTAACCATTGTTGCCGTAGGAAGCATAAATGTGTGCCTGTAGCCTTAGCTACCCAGCATGCAATGCGCACGCATCATATTGTCATCTGTGGCCTGCCCGGCTCTACAACATTTTTCCACGTTATCTCATAAACGGCATGACTTTCCAAAAAAAGGTTATCAAACATAAAATGTATGTTTTTTATTTTCTCTTCAACTGTGTCTGAAATATTTCTCATTCTAGGAAGAAATGAGCGAGGTATGATTATAAATGCCTATTAGTATCCATGCAAAGTATCCACTAATTTTGTCAGATTTTACTAAAACTTGAATTTTCTCGACAGAATTCAGAAAATCCTCCAATAAAATTTCACGTAAATCCGTCCAGTAGGGGACGAGTTTTTCCATGTGTACAGACAGGCGGACAGACCTGACGAAGCTAATAGTTGCTTTTCATAATTCAACGAAAGAGCCTGTCCAGAGGGTATTCCGTGTTACTTACGATTCTCAGAATAAAAAGCTATTATCTCTCTTAACACCATTATCATTTGGTCTTCATAATGGGAAAGCCGTGTGTTTTCTGTGACGTAGAAACCGAATTTTTAAATATTATTTGAAACAAATTTAGGTCTAAGTTCTATTTCACTAAAGATCATGCAGTACGCAAGTCTTTTGACAGATTTGGTGAGACGTGACGTAGCGATTACCACCCCAGTGGCCTTAGTAACAAACCTCCGAGTCATCACGAGGTTCACACGAAATGATGCTCTACATCTGTGGTTACCGAAAAAATTAACTCTCCGATAATGAGAGAGTGTGGCGGGTTAGACCCTTTACGCACAGCGTAATCCTCTGAGGACACGACGCTGGTCAATTACTGAAGAGACCGCACGACACGTGTCCCTTACAATAGGGTGCACATACCTTCCCCAGCAGGGTGCCGCCTAAATGGATCATTATATCCACACGCAATGAATAACAATCAGATTCATATCAGCTGACCTCAGATACGTTGTAACAAAATACTGCTCTTCCTATCTGACAAGACGCTACAGAAATTTTTCTGGTCGTGGTATAAACAAAATATCGAGTGGCTCTGAACGTCTGAGGTTGCACGGACTAGCTAATGGTGGTGGTTTTTTGGAATGGGTGCAGCAGGTTCTTCCAAAATGTTTGCACATAACATCACACCTCCGAAGACGGAGACAGCGTCTTCCTCCGAAACTCTGCTAAGCTTTTACCATACTAAACTGCGTCTCGGTACCCTGAAGATGGGAACAGGGTGTTTCTCCAAAAACTTCGTCAGGAATAAAAGCTCCAAATTTAAATTGGTCATATCCTCATAAAAATTCTATATGTATATTTCGTTGTGCTATTAACCATTCGCTTCATGTTTGGTGCCATAAATTAATGTCAGACCATAGTCACACACTCGGACACAACTGTCCAATAACTGCTACAAACGAGGCCCACGACCCAGCAAATCTTCATCGTCTGCTTTGATTTCGGGGAAGCCACTCGCGAAGATATTTTCCTTCATAGTGCAAACTAGGCCTACTCACCAAATCTAGTGTCAACATAAATACACAAATATTAACACACTTAAAAAGAGCAGGCTCATCATGCCTGCAACAGGTTTACAGTCACTCAGAAGAGGGTAGTTCATATTGCAAAGAAAATTAGTTCGGAAGGCTCAGCTGTGAATCTCTGCTGCAAAACCGACTGATATATTTGTGTTTTTCCCCAGATCTTCCGGACATGTTGCGCTATTTCCTCAAATTCGGCCTTGTCCCTGTCCTTTCGTGGGCCGTGTAGCTCAGTCGGTATAGCGACTGGCTACGGGCTGGACGGTCCGGGGATCGAAACCCGGTGGGGGCAAGATTTTCCACACGTGTCCAGGCCGACCCTGGGGCCCACCCGGCCTCCTGTACAATGGGTACCGGGTGATTCCCGGGGGTAAAGAGCGACCGGGGCGTGACGCTGACCCCTCACCCCCTTCTAGTGCCGTGGTCAAGAAAGAGTATTAGAGCTATACCTCTTCTTGCCCTATGGGCCGTACGGCCTGTACAGAGCCTCAGTGCCTGTACAAGGGTACACTTTACTTTATTTTGCCTGACCCTCCACATCTTTATATTTCGTTATTCACTACACAATGTCGGTAACAGCACAGAAAATTGTACCTACTACAGGAGTATTAGAGTAGTGTCATTCTTAAATTTTAATGGATTTATTGTTAAGGAGGTACACCACTGAAGAAGGCAAGTACACGTGACCGAAACATGTAAACTGCGCTTGACTTCAACTAGAGTTGACGTGAAAATTAAGCAAAGCTCCACGTCAGAAGTTTCTTATTTCTTCATTTATAAAAGATAAGAAACTGTCTTTACGCCCAAGATGGGATCAGAAACGCGTCGTCTAAGTAGGTACAAAGTTGACATCAGCTGATAAGCACTTTCCCTCTAGTAGTACAGTGTGCCGATTAAAGTTCGTGTGAACGAAGGGGTCCCGGGGGAAGAGCAGGCACGCGCTACGGAAAAACCAGCCTACATTCTTGCGCCCCGAGGAGGTCATTTCGCACACAACGACATGAGCTCTGCCTCAATATGATATATGTTATGGCCGTCGAAAATTTTATTGGGTTAATTAAAAGCAGATTCGTGAATGAGTCAGTGTGACATTGAATTAATGGATTTGAGCTAGAGTGAAATATGTCAGCTTCTTAGCTGCAGCAGTTTAAACAACATTCGAAATTTGTTCCAACTCATTTATTAATCACAAAAGATACGGCTAGAAAGTTAATGTAATGTGCCGAAAATCATTTAGTTTTATTTGTATTCCCTGCCAACATTTCACTCCCGCCTCCTTTAATCCTTTCTCTCATTTAGGTTAAAGAATTTTGTAAACAACACTCACAGCCTAATGTTACAGGACCAAAACATCGATAAATCATCCAAATTATGCATCATACTACCGTTCACTGCAATATTTTATCTAAGGTTCGCCTCCCCTGTGAGTACAAGGAAAGAGAAATTCGCAAGAAAACATGTAAAAATATGTGACTGGTACATACATATAATACATTCGTGCATAAATGTATACGTACATACACACACACACACACACATACATACACATAATACATATGTACATATATACATAAGTACGTACAAACATACATACATACATAGATGCATTCATACATACATACACACATACATACATACATATATACACACATACATACATAATACATACATACATGAATACATACCCTATACTCGATTTTATAACTACCTCATCGAGCAGAATGATTCAAGTAGAAAAACCTCTGACTTTAACTTGGAGATGCCCAGTCCGAATCTCGGCCGGGATACCGCCTATCCTAATTCACGATGCGCGATTTTGTCAGTCCCTTGTGGCAAACTCGCGGATAGCGAAGCAATCAAATCACAACTTCACACTTTCAGCTTCTTCCTAATCATCTTTCACTGATCATCCCAAAGTTCGATTGCTTACAATCTGACTCCACCGATCCCAAAGGCTGCGCCATCTATGGCTTAGGTATGCGGCCGCTTGCTTGCTGGGATTGCGAGTTCGAATCTCGCCTGGGGCATGGATGTCTGTCTCTTTTGAGTGTTGTGTGTTTTTTCAGGTAGTAATATCTGCATTGAGCTGATTACTCGTCCAGATGTGTCGTACCGTGTGTGGTGTGTCGACCTGAGCTTATCGTCATGCCCCGATAATGAGGAGGCCCGAGTGAAATAGAGCTTGTTGCGTCATGGGCAAAATTCAGATATTAACAGCAAATAGACTTGTCTAATTAAGATAACAAATTTTTCATAAAATAAATATTTTTCGTGTGTCTCTCCACACCCGTCAGTCGTTTGTTATGTCAAATAATCTGACACTCTCTTCATAAAATCCATTGTTATTGTATTTAACATATTTGAATAAAGTACAGTGGAGGTTAAGAGTTGCTACAATGTAAGTTAGAACAGGATTTTTGCTATATCGGATATTAAATTTATGAATTCGAAAAAATCGTATTCTGAATACTGTCGAATTAATATCGGAATATTTTCTAATAAAATAAAAAAAACTTGGCGTTACGTTGCATATGACAGTGTGGGCAAACCGAAAGTCCCCCTTTTCATGCACAAACGCATGTAATCATTGGCATCATTATGGCACTTGTATGTACACAGTGATGTGATATGATAAAATGTTAACTAAAGCCCAATAATTGGGAGGGATATTGTACAAAGCATTACGCATCAGACTCGTTACTGCAGACACAGCCCGTAGCCATGTAAAAAAGTGACAGTTCTCACCCACCCACCCACCCAACCACCCCACGTATCCCACCCCCCATGCTTTCAAGGCACGTGCTTTCTAAAGAATTACAATAAAACAGGACGCCGGTCGACGGCTTGAGTTGGGTGTAACTAACCCCTTGTGTACTCTGCTTTGTTTTGTTATCATGTAGGTGCGATATAGAAAAGTGTTGCTTCCCTCGATTTATGCAAATCAATATAACATATTCTAAGTCAGAATTCTAGAGAGGCTTTCGACTCTGGTTTTTGAGTCAGCGTCTTGAAAGTAACCAGTGAAAGGGCGTTCCGTAGTGTATTAACCTTTCTTCTTTCTCTCGCTTTCTTATCTTTCAAGTAGGGTTCTCCCAAGTCTTTTTCCGGCCAAATCTCTCACTTATAAAGCCTCCATAAACAAACTTGCATACTTATGTCCCTTATCTCACCAGCATAGCTGAAATACGCAAAGTCCCCAATTTGGAGGGCCTGTTTCTGGTCTCCCGGCACACCACAGCCGATGGCCTTAACTGAAATATAATTATTTTCAGACTCTAATCAACATTCCTTATGTTCGGTGTTTCTTTTTGGATCTATTTCGAGAATAAATTTACAGACTGCTCTGCGTATTATTTCAGTGCACTTCTTATAATAAAACCAACTAGATGCACTAATTTCTCAAATTTATTTTTGGAATAAAATTCTGCATGTTTCGGACAGTTCCTCTGTCCATCATCAGGAGTTTTTCACTGTAAACACAGCAATGCAGTTCCGTCCTGATCCTGCTCGCAAGCTGTCAGCAAACCTGTATGACACATACCATTGCTGTGTGTACAGTGAGAAACTCCTGATGATGGACACAGGAACTGTCCGAAACATGTAGAGTTTTATTCCAAAAATAAGTTTGAGAAATTAGTGCATCTCGTTGGTTGTATCATAAGAATATATCACGATGTACGGTCACCTGAACGTCGAATTCTGTGCAGTTCTCGGGAAAATAAACACTGCTATGTATTAATCACTATTTACTACTCATTTTTGAGTACAGTGTGATCCAGATTCTGTCTTGCGCAGCTATCACACAGGAAATATGAATATGCTGTACTCCCTCAGTTATTTCTCCTTTAATTTAGGCCAGTAAGAATGATGTTACCTGCTTTGGTTCTTTGTGAATCTCACTTTCATGGCAGGGTAAAAGTGCACGACAGTTGTTTCGAGTGAGGTACACTGATATATTTTATCGTGAGTTATCCCATGTAGAACAATTCTTATACCGTTATCTCCAGAAAAGGAAGGGTCTGATTATAACACACGGTAATCTTTGCGAAGTTCTCATCTTGCATGCGCCTTCATTGAATGTTTTGATTTTGGAATCAAACTTTGAAGCTCGATTTTCTTGTCAGCTTAATTTGGCAGATGCAGCTTTTTGCAGATACATTCAACAGGAAAGTCAATGTAGGTATACACATAGCATCGTGACGTGTTCGCGTAACCATAGTTGCCGTGCATAAGGAATAAGTGTCACATATTCTGAACGTGTGTTTGCAGCTTAATTATCCCGCATAAAAAGTGCATGCGCCGTATTATGTTGTCATGCGTGAACAGTCTGGCCCTGCCATATTTTTCCACATTATTCCATAGACAGAATGATTTTCGGAAAAAAATTTATTGAACACAAAATGTTTGTTTTGATTTTCTCTGCAACTCTTGTCTGAAACATGTATCATTCTAAGAAGAATTCAACTAGATGTTACCATAAATGGGCACATAGATATTTATGTAAGGTACACGATATTATTGTCTGAATTTAATAAAACTTAAATTTTCTGAACAGATTTTCGGAAAAATCCTCGAATATAAAAGTCATGAAAATCCCTCCGGTCGGAGCCGAATTATTCCATGCCGACATACGGACGGACTGACAGACAGACACGGACAGACGAAGCTATAGCCGCTTTTCGCAATTTTGCCGTAAGCGGCTAAAGGTGAGTTCCATATTTTCACCTTAACAGTCTCACTAGAGAAGTGTTGGAATATGAAACCTATCTTCAAATATTGTAAGTCAGAATCTGTATTTAAACTGACGATGAAGACTCATTTCACAAAACAGAGGCTAATCACTTCAACTGTAAGGTTTCGTGTGAGCAAGGAGTTCACCTGTACCATACTAAGTCCGTTTTGTTTGGGATTATTGTGTATGGTCTATGGTGGTGTCAAATGCTCTGGTGCAGCATTCCCCACTACAGATTTCCCACGTTCGTCTTACAGGGGTTTCCAGACATTAGTACGGCGTATTTCCTACACACTTGACTGACACCGGTGATAGCACGCCCGACGTTTATGAACACCTGCTCACTGCTACTGTCCCACGTGAACGTGAAACGCTCTACTGCAATGCGTACACCTGTGCCTTCGACACTGGTTTGCAGCTGTATCGTGAACGTTTAGCTCTGATATGCATTCTGTCTATACTCGTATTTCCCTGCAAGTACGCGTTTTGTTGTTTTTCATTCCAAAGTAACGAGAGATTCGAGTCTGTCACCCAACGCTGACCAGGTCAGGGCTTTGTGTTCTGCACGCAATAAGTAGCAGATGCGTATGAAGACAAAATGTTACAATCACGTTACTTATCATTTACACATAAAATGGATGTCTTTAAGCGAGGACAGTGGAAAACAAATTCTTCTGTTAACTGAAGAATAAAAACCAACTAGATGCCACTTATTATTTTATTGTACTTCTTACAGGCTCAACATGTTTCGGGGCACTACCATGCCCATCATCAGGAGCTTGCGACTATAATGTTGATTAGCATATTGGTCGTCTCGTTCTTGGTTTGCTTTAGGTTGGAGGTTAGGTGCGGTTAGGCTGGAGTAGTGTCCGGGCTTCAGCCTGATACTCCGAACGTATGCAGAAGTAACATGGGTCACATACAGCGCATAACAGAACCGCTTTGGTGACCGAAACGTAGGTGGGACCATAACATGAAAATTAAACTGAACAAGTACAATAGATATGTGATTATGGGCCAGATTCAGCCCAAACAGGACGGAATAAATTGGCGGTTTATTTTACAACATGTAGGTACATCTGCACAATTGCGTTCCATAAATGTAGCGCAATTTCTTCATTAGTTCCGTAACTATCATCTTCTGAAAAAGGATTATACCCTATCCAGCTACTAATTCCTCTCTAAATATCGATGGTTAGCAATCACTTCACTCTTGGCCCGCGTATAGCTATAACGCAGCGAGAGATTAGTACTTCGTCTCGTGAAGGGGAAGATGGAAAGTCAATTATATTGCTTAATGCCCGGCCAGTACTAATAATGTGGAGCCCCTTTATTGTACTGCGGACTGGGGTGTTGGGTGAGTCAGTGGATAGACTCGACGCGACAAGTCTGGGTTTACGACCGAGAGGGGGGCGAGTTGCGACAGTACAGACAGTACGGTTCATAATTAAATGAGTTTTGTATTTGTCATCCAAGTATAGAGAGTTAATATATAAATGAATAAAGGAGAGTTGAATAATATAAGTGAATGAAAGGGTACTTGTAGTTAACCCGTCTTAGAGAAAATATGCGTTCGACTTCTGTAAGAGACAGAAGGTCTTTTTACCTCGTCGCTGCATCCAGAAGGGCTCTGCTGAGTAGTGGGTAAGGACAGTCGGAGGGTTTTGCAAGTTACTAATCTCTTTACTCTTACGAAGTCCAAATAGCACACATTTAACTCTTAACGATCTCTCGTTTTCATAGTGTGGTGCTTACGCGCGGGTTAACTTTGCTTTCTTTTCTTCGCTTTCCCACAGAGCTGTGATTCATTTTATGTGCAGGTATGGTTCCAAAACCGGCGGGCGAAGTGGCGCAAGACTGAGAAGTGCTGGGGACGGAGCACCATCATGGCGGAGTACGGTCTGTATGGTGCCATGGTGCGCCACTCTCTACCACTACCCGAGACTATCCTCAAGAGCGCCAAGGAAAGCAACGAGTGCGTGGCGCCCTGGCTCCTAGGTAGGGAAACACCCACATCATGAATGTGTTCCTTGCGTGCAGGCCCTGCAGTGAGTATTAGCAAAACGTACACAACACGCTGAGCGTAAGGCACTGTACGTAAAGCGTCGTGGGGGAATCTGGCACAAATGGGATCGGGAAGTTAAATATAAAATTTAGGCTGAAGACCCTTGCAATGAAAGTAATCCTGGACGATTTACACGTACTGTACATGTAGCTACTGCGATAGGAGCTGCTAAAGAATTGTCATCATAACGCATCAAAATCTCTGTCTGATTCAGTTAGACGATGAGTGCCTTATGCAAAGCCGTATTGTGGATTGATCTGTGTATTACATTCGATTAAATCCCAAAACAAAGTTTCGCTAAACTGCCAGGGAGAAGAAAATCACGGAAACTTCCGCAACGAACACGCTTAAGAGTAGCACATCTTATAGGCTGAAGACTTTCGAATGTATGTACTGCAGTAAACTGGCTCAGTGACGTCCCTCGTATGAAGATGGTAATGAACCTTCGGGTTCTGCAAATCATACAGAATTTCTTGAGTAAATTATTCAGAAAGACTTATAGTTGTTGATATGTAAATTACAATAATTACTTCGGATTAACAATAAAATAAAACGCAGCTTTTTAAGTCTTTGTTTAATAATGAAGATATGAATGTTAGGATAATGAATCAAAGTAATTCCTCAATTCATGAAAAGTTCATGCTCATACAACGGCACTATATGGTGACAATAGTATGAAGATTGCATACCTACGAAACGGTACTACGGGGTGAAATATTATTATTATTGTAGGCCCACATAACGGCACTATTCGGTGACAATATTATGAATATAGCATGCCCACGTGACAACACTAAACGGTGACAATAGTATGATTAGTGCATGCCCACGTTACAGCAATGAATGGTGAAAATATTATAAACTTCATATCAATTGGACCCGTTAATGGGCCCTTGCGAACGAAAAATAAATTCTGGGTTGTATAAATGTGGATAGGACTTTTACCGGCGAAGCTTTCATGAGTTTCTGAAGAAGGAATTTTCTCCATGAAGTGCGTAAAACATCGTAATGAAAAGGAACACCCATGGGTGTCCGTATACACACATGCACCACGCAGAGTACTACTGTCTTCCGTAGCTGCGTATGTCGCTGATGACGGCACCAGGGGAAAATACAGATTGAGGGAGAGGAACATAAGGCAGTCGTTACTAACAGCGCCATCATTTTTACTTTCTGCCTGCACGAGAAAGCGACGACATATTTGTGGTGCAGAATACGCCTCCTTTAGATGCATGGTTACGGGTGGCTTGAGAAGGAGGAGAAGTGCCGGCTAATGATAATATGTGTGAATGTTGAGCTGGTAGCGGCGCTTTCAGGGGACAGCAAATTGAGAAATGTGCACTAACAAACATCTGCAATAAATTGGAAGCCTTTTTATTTTAATGTCGCTGAGATTTCTAAATTGAAAATCTCTCGAGCTTAATTCTTAAAACGGCTTTTTTGCATTTCTGAACATTACTGAGAGACACCTATGCCTAACAGCAGATGCGTAAAACCAGTCTGCCGAAAAGTGTATTTTAAATTGTTTTAGATAAGTGTCAAGATTTAAATACAAACGAGACTGCTAAGAGACAAGGAAACATTGTGGGTCTCAAAGCTTTAAAAAACAGCTTGTGATCCATCCAAGAATTTGACGTTCAGGTGACTGTGCATCGTGATAAATTCTTATAATAAAACCAACTAGAATCACTAATTTCTCACATTTATTTTTGGAATAAAACTCTACCTGTTTCGGAGAGTTCTTGCGTCCATCATCAGGAGTTTTTCACTGCACACACATAAATGTTATATGTCATACAGGTTATGCTGACAGTTTGCGAGCAGGATCAGGTCAGAACGTCCTGATCCTGCTCGCAAGCTGTCATCAAACCTGTATGACATATATCATTTCTGTGTGTGCAGTGAAAAACTCCTGATGATGGACGGAGGAACTCTCCGAACCATGTAGAGTTTTATTCCAAAAATAAATATGAGAAATTAGTGCTTCTAGTTGGTTCATTATAAGAACCATCCAAGAATATCTCATTGCACTAAATATCTGCGCTTGTACTTTTACACTACCTAGTTCGAATCTCGGCCAGGCTATCAACTGAATCAAAGTTTATTGGATTTTATTATTTTTCAGAGGAAAATTCTGGAACAGTAACTAATTTTTTGTAAACAAATTTACCTGTTTCGTATTAGTTAAACATTCAGTGCTTACATTCTACATCCGTTCCTAGTGGCGACTATGATCTTGCAAAAAGGTGGTGCTACAGTCCCGGTTTCGCATTACATCCAGAAATTTGTGTTAGATTTTCATTAACGTCCAGCATCTTATTCGTCAGGTGCACTCCAAACTCACGGAAGAACCCCAAGCACTGTAACACGTGCAGCTTAATAATTCAGACAACTGCAACAGCTGATTTAAAACACAGCACAAAGACAAGAAATAACACATATGATAATTCGCCATATTTCACACATTTCGGTTATGGACACCATTGCGTGGCTGGAAAGAGCGTTTTGGCTCCCAAAGGGGAAATAATTATAGACAGACAGTAAAAGTAAAATGTTTACCTATACACACCATGCTGGCATAGAGGGTACGTGGAATATAACATCACCCACTCTAGAGCAGAGCTCTCGATGGTGGAGAGCGGTCAGCCTCACGCCCTGCCGCTTTACCCTCGAGAAAAGCGCTGCCTGTACGTACTGTACAGCAGGCTGGGTAGGCCTCGGAATCGGTGTGGATTTTTTCAGAACAGATAAATATCTTGCCCCTGCAGGGGGATGTAAACTTTCATGAATCTCTCCTTCGTAAAGAAGGGCATGTTCGGATAAGAAGTGTGCTTGGAACTACTTCCTAAGCCGCCCGCATTGCCTTACCCTTCTCTCTAGGTCTTCAAGTCTAAACGGTGCTTGTCTTCATTCACGGCACCTCTCCTGACATCCCAACAAACCGTCCAATTTGCACGGGAAAAGTCGACTATTAAATGTGGAACATTTTAACACATTATTGTCGACAATGACTGCTTAATTTATTTAAATTTTGTACTTGATCTTTCAGTATTATTTCGCGTATTTCAATCATCCCGGAAGCTGTAGAAAATTTTTTTGCAACTTGCAGGCCTATACTGGAAAAATTGGAAGATAATAACTGAGTAAACGTCTTTATAAATTCATTATTCGATCTTTGCTTGGTACCCACTTACCAGAAAAACCGGCGTCATTATCCTTAAAATCGCAAAATATATTTTAACCGCTTCAAACCCCTCAACCCTTAAGCTTTTTAGAAATTGTAACAAAATATTCTAGGCTTAGTTCATTAAACCTGTTTGTCTCTTTATAGACTTTCGTCAAGACTCTCCTGCGATTTTATCAGTGAAGTTTGTTAGACAGGTTTTTTAATTTTCCAATACAAAATACACAATTAATTAATAAAAACTCATCTGATGGTTAATATTTTAATCAAAATGTTTAACCCTCGCAGAAAACTCATTCATTAGTTTGTATTTTGCCCTACCCTAGTGAAAAAAGCTACAAATAAGCATTGCTCTCCACGAGCAGTCTGCTAACACTTTGTATCCCAGATGTTTCAAAGTAAAAGAAATTTATTTTGAGTCATCCTTTGTGTTACAATATTCAGGTATAATAACAGTAAGACACGTCAGTCAAGCACAATTGATAAACGGTACCACACTTTGCTACATCATCATCAGGCAATTCATATATATTTCGTGTTGGCGCATTATCGTGCAGGAATTCTATTATTCACAACAATTACTGATCTTGTTTTTAACAAGAATGTCTTCATTATCCAAGCACAACAATAAGAAGGAAACAAACGAGAAAAAATATATCACATATGCTAGAATATAACGGTACGGTATAATGTTCTGCAGGAAATTTTAAAGATCTCACTAAAGTATACTAAAAACACGAAGAAATGATGTGTTTTAAATGTTACATGTTAATTGTCTGATGATGATTCCTTGGAATCGAAACATGTAGCAATGCAGAGTGCCATTTATTAAATTGTGTTTTGATGAAGTGTTTCATTGTTATGTTCCGTCGAGGGAATTGTTTGGGCTTCCCCGAAAATAGTTCCAGTTCGCATTCTTGCCTTCTGCTTCAGAAGTTCGTGTGTTTGTAACGTTGTTATTACCAGTTGTAGGATATAAATTACGTCTTTGAAGTGAAATCCGGTGGACTAATGTTCATAGACTTTTCGCGTAAATCGGCCAATTGATTCGAAATCCTAAATTGTGGGACTCACAGACACACAGAGGTATATTTATCATTCTTAGAGAGGGAAGTAGGCTAAGATGGTCTTTTGATTTTGGAAACTAAGATCGTCTTTCAATGCTGTAACTACATAACCACAATTAAATAAATTCCATGGAACAGCGTCCTCCCAGAGAATCCAGTAGTCGTTCAGTTTTTTTAGGAATTCCGGGCCTTTAATCACATCGGAAGGTTTATTACGCTGTTAACAAAAGCTGAATGAATCAAGTTCATATTATTTCTTTAATTGAAGAATAAAAACCAACTAGATGCCACTTATTATTTTATTGTACTTCTTATAGGTTCAACATGTTTCGGGCATTACTATGCCCATCAACAGGAGCTCGCAACTATTATGTTGATTACCACATTGGTCGTTTCGTTCTTGGTTTGCTGTAGGTTGGAGGTTAGGTGTGGCTAGGCTGGAGTAGTGTCCGGGCTGCAGCCGGCAGCCAGCAGCCCGGACACTACTCCAGCCTAACAGCACCTAACCTCCAACCTACAGCAAACCAAGAACGAAATGACCAATGTGGTAATCAACATAATAGTCGCGAGCTCCTGATGATGGGCATAGTAATGCCCGAAACATGTTGAGCCTATAAGAAGTACAATAAAATAATAAGTGACATCTAGTTGGTTTCTTATTCTTCAGTTATCACAATGATGCACGGTCCAATAAACATCAAATCTTTCTGTAATATCCGTTTTAACAATACTATCCAATCTAAGCTAATTTCTAAAAAGTGGTCTTTTATCTTGCGATTTTGCAACTACAGCTGCGCATTCACACGTCTTAATTGCACGTGTTCTACATGTCCTGCCCATGTCATCCAGATCCCCTGATTTCATTACCGTGATAGCATGTGGTGTAGAGAGCAAATTGTAGAGCTGCCAATTAAGCAATTTTAAATACACTTAATTTAAATACATTCGAAATGATTCAGGTGAAATAACTGATATGTCAGTCGACATTGAACATTTCTGGACTCCGAAGCTTCCTCTAGGGTCTTTCATTACAAAAATAACAAACTTTAGTTCAAAAATCAATTGGTCCTTAACAGTTTTCCAGATTTTCTTCTCTTTAATAAGCATAAATGAAAAAACTTATACAAATCAAACTGTTTATATTATGTGACCGGCTATCAGTACGTTCCTGCTCTAATGCATAATTATCTGCTTTGTACAGGAATGCACCGAAAATCGCTAGAAGCTGCAGAACAGTTGAAAGAAGATGGTTGCAGCTCAGACAAGGAGGACCAACACGAAACTTCTTCCATGACGACAGACAAAAGTGACAACAGCACAAACAATTCCTCGACACAACAGCAACAGCAACAGCAACAGCAACAGCAACAACAGTCACAACTTAATCACAATGCCATCGAGAACAACAAGGAAATTCATCAACATCAACTTCGACTACAGGAGCTTCAACATCAAATAGATCATCAGAATCACCAATCAGCAGCCCTCCAGATCGCACACACAACAGACCCGGAAGAGTTTCGTAATAACAGCATCGCGTGTTTGCGCGCCAAAGCGCAGGAACACAGTGCAAAGATTCTGAGTCTCAGTGCAGACGCCGTGATGCTGGTGAACAGAACGACTGCCGCGATTAACAGCGGCACCACGACGACATCGGCGAGTTCTCACTGCGACGCAAATGCGAATAGTCTAACGGGTCGTCAGCATCAAGGGGATGTTATCCTCACATCGTCAGATACGTCATCGTCCATGTTCTGACAGCAATCTGCAGAAGACTGAGGAGCGCGTAAAACTCTTTAGAATTACTGTCTTTGTGTATTTTTGTACCTACACAGTCTAAACAGTGAAACGCAGTTCTGTAATAATAAGTAAATAGAGCGAACATATTATGCAAACAAATTTATCGATATGAAGCAGTCGATCAAACTCCGTGTCACGGTTGTATTTTGAGTTACGGCTCTCATACAAGACTTGTTTTATGTAGGAAAATATTACACGTAGCCAGTATTAGAATTTAAAACAATCAAAGTCTACTTGCGGTAGGTGCAAACATTTCTAAATTTTCCCTTCTCAGTTGATCAGTATTAAACATATAAAATGCTTTACTGCTCATCCAGTAAGTTCATTTATAATGAAAATGCTTTTAGAATAAATAGTGGCTAAACGCCAGAATATAAGATACCTTAAGTCGGAAAATTACAATTTTTATGGGCTTATTTATTTGTTTTATTAAGTGAAATATACCTTCGTGCAATGTTCTTTAAATAACATCCTCTATTGCCGTTACGTCACCGCACAGAAAGTGTGTTCTGTTTGATAAACGAACGTAATTTAAATATTCCTCAAGTCGCATCTTCTGACACAACACAATCCTGAGCCACAAATGTGTTACACTCCACACTGAATTACTTAATTCCACGAAGATGTTTATCGTGCAAGACGGACATCACATACACACAAAGTCGTAGCTAATGCAATTTATTACGCTCAGTTCCAAATACATGTACATTTGCTTGCATAACACAGACAGAACAGACCCTAGGCAAAGGCTAGAAATGGCGAAGTACGGAGGTTGTTAAATATGTAGCGTCCACGTATGTAGAGGGGCGACAGCTCTGTGACAGGAGGCATGTTGCGCACAGAATAAAGATGAAACTTATTTAACTGTGTTTACATAACAGAGAAGGGACAGAGGCATGAGGATAAAGACGCGACTGGGCAAAGAACAAGGCACAAGGAAGTGAAGTAAATGGAGGTACGAGAGAAGCAAAGGAAAGGACATACGAATGGAAGGATTTTCCGTTGAATTTCAATGGCCCTGTTAAGTAGAATGTCAATGAAATGTTGTAAATTTCTGGAAGGCACGGAGAATATTAAAACAAATACTAATAAATTTATATCTGACAAAATACGTCGTATATGCTAGTGATGGAACTGGCAAAAAATTAAAGGAGCCCTACTTTGTGGGTCTGTCGATAATTATTCTAGCTAAAAATCGGCCATGTAGTCAGGTCATAAAAGTTTATATGCATAAAAATGGAGAAGAGGGCCGAGAATCATAAGTATTTTTGTAATGCATTATTAAATGCAATTTATAATGCTTGATGATGGTTTTCTATAAAAGCTGGAGCATGTCACAATGTAACATTCAGTAACGCATTACAAACACAGTTGCAATTGACTACGCTTTTCTCAATTAGTGTTTATTTACAAGACTTCTATAGACTTTAATCTCTGCCAGGTGTAAGAAAATATTTCAGAAAAGATACTGGAAGGGTTTATTGTATCCAAAATTGTATGGTCTTTGTACTTAATCCCTTAAAAAAGGACTACATGAGAATTAATATATATTCGTTTTTTATTTAAACGGTGCGACGTATTCATTTAAGGAATAGCCCAATAACACGAACCATAGTGTAAACTGTACGTGTCAAATGCCAATGTACATTTAAGGAGTATACAGTTTTATACACTTGTAGCCAACTAAAACAATAGATACAACATATAAACACAGGTTTATTAATTATTTACAAAAGAGTGATTACTATGCAGGCTTGTGTCACCCACCTTAATATCCGAACCTCGGCAAATTGATCGTAAATATGTTTATTGGTTTGGTATCCTTCTCAGAATAAATAGGTATTATTACCCATACATAGCATTAGGCAATTGGTTTTTGTAATGGAAACGTATTTATTTTCCGTGATATAGCATCCGAATTTTTACACATTATTTGGATTAAAATTCTACTTCAATGGGATACGTTTCAGAGGGCTCTTCTGTAGGCCCAAAGGCGCCACCTACATAACGAAATGTTAATTTTAATATAGGCGCATCTAAAGGCATGCGTTACGACAATTCCCAATGCAGATCTTGAATACGATGAGCTTACATTCAACTGAAAATGCTCAAGCGATTTCTCGCTAAAGTAAACACCATCTTATCGAAACGTAAAATCGAAACATAATAATCCGTAATTTCTGGGTGGTGCTAAAGCTACCATTATGACAAATAGGTCTCACACTATTTCAGCCCAAAAAAATTAGAGTAATGCAGAAATGGAATGGGGATTCATGAGGTTCAAAGCGACAATGCACCGAGTAATAAGTACCCTGCAGAGTCTCACAGTTGTCGGTCACAGCACTTTTCTTGTCCTCACGTTCGGTCGTAGCACTTCTCTTGTACTCGCAGTTCCGTCACAACACGTCTCTTGTCCTCACAGTTCGGTCACAGCAATTCTCTTGTCCTCACAATTTGGTCACAGCACTTCTCGCGTCCTCACAAATCGGTCACAGCACTTCTCTTGTCTTCACAAATCGGCCACAGATTCTACTGTCCTCACAATTCGGTCACAGCACTTCTCTTGTCCTCACAAATCGGTCACAGCACTTCTCTTGTCCTCACAATTCTGTCACAGCACTTCTCTTGTCCTCACAAATCGGTCACAGCACTTATCTTTTCCTCACAATTCTGTCACAACACTTCTCTTCTCATCACAAATCGGTCACAGAACTTCTCTTGTCCTCACAATTCGGTCACAATACTCAATACTTCTCTTGTCCTCACAAATAGGTCACAACACTTCTCTTGTCCTCACAAATTGGTCACAGCAATTCTTTTGTTCTCAAATCGGTCACAGAACTTCTCTTGTCCTCACAATTTGGTCACAGCCCTTCTCGTGTCCTCACAATTCGGTCACAGTACTTCTCTTCACCGCAGAGTTCGGTCACAGCACTTTTCTTTGTCTTCACAATTCGGTCATAATACTTACCTTGTCCTCAAAATTCGGTCACAGCACTTCTCTTTTTTCCTTACAATTAGGTCACATCACTTCTCTTTGTCCTCAAAATTAGGTCATAACACTTCTCTTGTCTTCACAATTCGGTCACAGCACATCTCTTTTCCCCACAAAATTAAACGATTACAGCGGAAAAGATTATAACTAAGCTGCTTTCATTCATCCCTGTATTTCACATTTAGTGTTTTTGCATATCATTCCTAGTTTTTTGTTAAGTGCCATAAGGCGTGAAGAGTTTGGAATAATGTGTTCACAAAGAACCTGGTCTCGAGTCACATTCTGCCTTCTACAAATTGAATGTGTACTGACATTTCAGGCTGCCAAATAAGAGATTACAGCAACAAAGGAAAAAGAGTTTTAAGACATTGTTTTAAGACAACAGTAAGTTTGCACTGAGATCACTAGCCAAAAAAAAATATAAACTTCATTATTATGATTCAGAACACTGTATTTGCAGAGGGATAGATATTGCAAACTTCTTGACATTGTTAAAGATACTTGCATAATTTAGTTCTTATTTATTTTACAATTACAGATTTTACAGATTCCTAGGTTTAAAGGTATGCAGGTAGGACTACTTCACAGGCTACACTATTGTTTCATTGTACCCCATTTTTATATTGTAGGTTCTCACGGGATTGAATATTAAAACCTTCGATGTGGCCTTATGTATTGGTGTAGGTACGTCTGGGGTTAACGTACTGCTTACTTCTACAGGTTATGAAAAATGTCGGTCTAATTTGCTGATACCTCTCTACAGAACTACACAGACACTACTGCGCCTGAGTGTAGTAGTTAGAATCAATACTTATTTTTGTGTCG
>Ga0123352_10004736_pt1 | contig 20158 bp, 12 predicted proteins | sample TergutLab28metaG_FD_89700 | JGI IMG/M metagenome (GOLD analysis project Ga0123352, IMG submission 89700) | Labiotermes labralis P1 segment gut microbial communities from Petit-Saut dam, French Guiana - Lab288 P1 | ecosystem: Host-associated > Arthropoda: Insects > Digestive system > Gut ...
GGTAATTTCTTTTTTACAGGGGCATTGGGATTGTTTGAGTTTTCTGTTTCCCGGCCCGGCCGGTTTTCCCCGGGGAAAAAAACCCTCCCCCCCCCCCCCCCCCCCCAGGTGCCACTGCATTGGAAGCCTGGGTGGATCCAAGTGTGGTCTGAACGCTTCGGAAAAGAGAATCTCTTGCTCTTATGTGGTATCAAATTCCGATTCCTCGGTGACTAGTCAATAGCCAGGCCACAATGCCAACTACATCACCCCGGCTCTGATAGCTCTGTGTGGAAAATACCACTTCAGAGAGCATTTCGTGGATTATAGACGTTAAACAGCCCCAGTGCCATAATGAAATAATGAAGACACGAACTGCACGATGTCACAGGACGTGGGCACGACTACGTTCTAAACACTGCGATGAAACCCTCCAGAAACTGGCGCTTATTAACTTGACCCTCCGAAGACTTATACTGTTGTAAACTATATAAGTACAGAACTAAGCTTCCTACCTGACAGAACGCAGTACCTATCCACTATAAGAACCAATGGGTTAATGTTACTAAAGGACATTAATTGGCACTTAATTTGTCAATCATACGACGTAAAGAAACACAGAGTCTCTTCACGTCGTGGTACTCATTGTTACCACTGGCTTTCAAAGTAAACTTGATCTGTTACTGTGCTTTCTACAAGGTATCATCGATATAGTTAAGTTTTGTACATGTAACGTGACCTTAACATCGTGTTTACATTTCTTCGAATGAAATAACATTTGTACTGGAACCAGCGGGTCTGGCTGCGGCACTAGGATGGTTTCATTAAAGCTGTAGCCGAATTATTTTCCAAGTTTCCTCAATTTATAATCATTTCCGTGGTATACGGACTGCGATTAACAGATCAAAGAATGAAACTACCAACAACAGCAGTTAACAAAGTTTCTAGAAGAATACAGGCAAGCTGAAACACCTCCAGAGGAGAACCAGACAAAACTCTCCTAGAATAATACAAGAGACACAAGGTGAGTAAGAATTTTGTTTTCCTCTGCTACCGATACCGTCACCGCATTTCGGTGGACTCTATCTTCCTAGCACTATTGTCGCACACGTATTCCTGGGTTTCAGTGTGTACGTAGGGGATTTAGTTTGAAATATTATTAAGAGACCACCTTACAGTTATAAAACACCAGTTCTACCCAAAGTGTTAAGAGCAACTTTTGTACCGTAATCCGATTTTTTTTATTAACCTAATAATATATTTAAGTAGCACAGTTCCCTACGGGTGGCATCCATCTCTTATATCTGCGGCAACAGCATATCAACTCCCATGTTATTTGTGTGGGGGACATCATGGTTAAAAAAAAACGTTCACTGTTGATACAGCGACACCATTACTCGCAACCTTGCAAACAAAATAAACCCATTCACATTTCGTATGGATCTGTCGTTCCCAAAGTGTACTCCGTGGATCCCATTGGATCCGCGACCAGTTTCCAGAGGACCCGTGGATATATTTCTGCAATGGCTACTTTGAAGATTACTTATTGTTTTAATTAAAGGAATAATGTTTCGTTAATAATAATCGCGGAACGTTTTAAATGGGCGACACATTTATTTCTAATAACCGTTAGAATTTCTAATTATGACATTTCCTGAACTCACGCAGCGAGCGACAATCATTCCAAATAAGGTCAAATCATGCAATACAATGTTACGCATTTTGCTGGTACGGATTCGTAGCTATCTAAAATCAATTTTGAGATACCAATTTTTAATTTTAGATACCTATCATCCGAACACACTGTATGTACGTCGGGAAGGATGTGAGGATCCGTGGTTAAATTACGAAGCCAGAAGGTGCCCGCGAGCAAAAAGTTTGGGAAACAACCACAGAACAATCCACAACTGCCTCAATTAGCCTTGAATCATAGAGAAAGGCGTTTAAGTAACACAACACAAACACAGGGTTTAAATGCTAACACTCACCTCTGGGTCTACTGAACGACTTCATCGTTTTAATTCCCATAACGGAGTAGCTTTCCCAGTCTATATACATGTGTAGTGGTGATATTGGTGACTAGAAGAAATAACACTGTCTTATGATATCAAACACTTTCCATCGCAGCTACTCTTCATTGTTTCTTGTCAACAACAACCACTTTTAACAAAAACATAAACCATCACAGTAAATATTCAATTACTGGTTCGGTGACTGAGATCTGACGAATACAAACACATTGAAATCACAGATATTTTCAAATATTAACACTGAGATCGTGGGAACAGAACTGTGTTTTGGGGTTAGCTATGATCACATTATAACATTTCAGCTAAAATTCAATGCAATATACGCCTATATAAACGAGAAGACTGTTCAACATGTAACTTCAGTTAGACAGTCAAACTGGACAGCACACAGTCAAACCGGGAAGCACGCTTAAAGTATTACCACTAGCAGTAAAACACATTCACGATTAGTTTAAACGTCCTTACAGAGTGTCTGCACGCAAAATGTCCGAAAACAACGTACGTTTACAGCTTTAGCCCATGCTGACTACACTTCGCCTCGTGGAGTATCGGGTGCAATGCTCAATGAATTGCAGCGTTAGCGTTCACTGTGGCGGCATTCTGCTTGTCACTGTAATGATGATGGCGACCGACAGATGACGGCACTGAGACATGGTTGACACCTGTTGACCACGGGTCCTGCGCCCAGAATCACCCCTGTAATCTGCACTGAGCAGACCTCGGAACAAGACTAATGATGGCTTACAGTCCATGCCAGAGCTGCTACGCCCTCCCCTTCCCCGCCCCTCCCCGACCAGTCAAGCAACAGCAACAACACCCAGCTACTTTCAAGTCGGACTACTACACACTCTGCCAGTTTATGAATGAATAGCCTCGTGACAGGGTCTCTACTATACAGTTCCGCTAGGTCTCGCCCTCGGGGGAACCCGGTTTTCTTACAGGGTTCACTTTTTCATCTTCCTCTTACCCCCGCGCCCTTCCACAAACCCTCATTTTACACACATCCAAAGAGTATAACAAGATGCTACATGGAAAACTGGCACAAACAAAACGCGCGCACATGTTCACAAAATTCTGAGCTTGAAATGTTTTACACAACGCTCTAATGCACAGTGTTTCGTCAGAAACAGAAATTAAACGAGACTCGAGTAAGGAAAAGAAGGCATCAACAACCATGTATATTTAATTGGTGTTTTATTATTGTTGTGTCATTCGCTGTAATTATCCTACCTATTAATTACTACACACAACGGGGATGGCACATTAAAAAAAAAGTTTCAACAAGCAGGACAAAATTCTCGCTGGAAATTGACGAGGAATGACACTGGAGGGCCGAAATCACAGTCTTCACAGCGCACACACTTCAACGGTGTAACGAAAGTGGCTACTGCACGCATAGCGAATGGCTTGCACATTCCTAGATGAATTTCTTATTTGCACCCTAAATGAAATGCCTGTAGTGCCGGTTGTCTTAGAACTCTACACACACTTAGCAGCGGTGCATTCGATTTAAGAATGCTGTACCAAAAATGAAAAGTAAAATATGACAAAAAATGGGTGGCAATATGCAGAAACATGTCCTACCTAGCGACAAACAGTCAGCGTTCTATGAACATCTTAACTTAGATATTCGCGTTAGGTTTCGCGACAGGAATATGACTGTATTACAGTTTAATGCTATTCATACCGCGCACGTTCTTACAATCAAATATCATCCAACATACACACTCTATGATACACCATTTATGACATACATCAAGTCCTACATGTCGCAGCACCCAGGTGTCATCCTCGGGGAGTCATTATAACAAAGATGCGCAGGCCAATACGCCAATATACGTCATAAATGGAGTATCATGGGGTGAATTTGTTGGGTGATATACGGTTTGTATTAAAATTTGTTACTCAGACTTTTAGTTTACTATATTTGCGGGGAGGGGGGAGCGGCATTACCGGCCCCCTGAAATTTTATTTACTAATGTCGGATGTTTTTACACGTGTAGATTTTTCTTGTTCAACCAGTAAGGCCCACTCTCCTGTACTCAACATGGTACTGCCTCAATATGTGACAATTTGTGTGGATATCAACACATTACAGTATTGGCGAGCCAAATACCCTAGCCATAGACGTAATTTGGGGAGGGGAAAGTGCACGGGGCTAAATGCCCTTCCAATATTTTCTTCTACCTAAAAAGCAGTTTTTTTGGGGGGGGGGGGGCTACTGGATTAAAGATGGGCAAATAAAAACTAGAAATATTTTCTAAACGATTGCTTCGGTGGTACAAACACACAAAAAATTAACTTCCCGCCTTCGACCGCTTCATAAATTAAAGCTCCCAATACCCATGGTCGAGACACTCCCCTCCCCCCCCCGCCCCCCAAACCAGAGTGCTATTAGTTAAGTTTCGCGTACGACCCTTCCTACATAATACAATCGGTGCAGCTACTCTAAGCGGCATGAAATAGACTACAGCCCTTCAGTACGGAAAACAGCTTACTGGTTTTCATACTCTGAACTATTTCGCATGAACAGAACTTACATTCATTTACCAATCACACTAGTTAAATCCAGATATGTAATAAACTGAAAATATGTCCAATAAATAGTCACGGGACACCGACAATGTCGCGGACTGGAATCTACTGACACCAAACCGAAGAAACCGGTAATATTAAAATCACTTTTACATGTGCGAACATTTGGATTAATTCGCCTGACAATTTCAGCCTTAACCCTGCTGTTGGTTCGCGAAACCACTAAGTTCTTCCGTATGTAGCTAAACGAATTCAAGACCGTGGGTACATACAACCACCTACCAAGGCCGGCCGAAACAGATACCTCAAACCCGTCACTGACACAGCAGGGAAAGACGGCTGCACCCGCTCTGTTTTCTGGTCTGCAAGTAGCGTAGTCCCTTAGGCCGTTACTCCTTTCAAGTACATGACACGAGGAAGGGAAAGATCGGAGAGAGGAGGCGTGAGAACCAGGGAGATGACCTGCGTCCGGTGGGGCTCGTCCCACTCAATAAAGCACCTGGCGGTCACTCTGTAACTATTAAAAACCAGCAGTCAGCACAGTAATAAATACTTCGTAGTAAGACAGGCTATGTGGTCCAATCTACATGATGGCTCGCAATAATCTCGCAATGGTACCGAAAGCTGCAGGAAAACTTTGCTGTATCCTGCAAATAATGTCCGTGCTAATTATGTACAATATTTACCTAATCAAGTTACGAAAATGCTGCCTCAAATCCATTCAATCACTAAAAAAACAAGCAAGGAGAGTCTGTAAAGTCTACAGCGGTACGACAGAGTGTAGTGTGGTAGGAGGTTACCAAACTCTAGGCAGGTACTGCTTATTAAAGCAGAGCAGACGCCTACCCCAAGGAAGAAAAAAACATGTTCCCCGAAACAATCTTAACCATCTACCAGACTACAGCCATAACCCGGAAAACCACAGTAAGATTCCTCGCCGTCGTCAGAACTTCAACCGTCATCGAGCACTAAGCTACGCAAGCCGTTCTTCGTTTGTTTGCCAGACGCCAATCGTATTTGCTCACCCGCATACATGAGGTACCGGAAGTAGAGTGAAATTCTGGTCAAGCATTTCGTGATTGCCTTCACTCTCACTGGAGGCGGGGTAGTGTAGTCGACATGAGGACTGAACCATGAGCTGGACGACCCAGAAATGGCGGTTCCATTCCTCATAACGTTCAGACCAACCCTGCGGCCCATCCATCCTTATAACCAATAGGTAACGGGAACTTTCCCTCCGGGGACAAAGCAGCAAAAGTGTGGAGATGACATTCCACATCCAAACAGTACCGACGTTATGAACGAGTGGACCTACAGCTCCATACGCCTTCATGGTGTGCACAGGCACAACTTTACGTCAGTCCAACCAGGCAAACTCTCAAACTGGGATGAGATTGTTTCCTCCCAAATATCTCCCTTAGCGGACTAAGCGAAGAGCGAACTGATACAAGACCTATCGATTCGAATTTACATTAAAAAATAACCAAGTTAAAACCGTTTATCTTAAGAAATCTTACATGAGCTACGGAGTGGAACAATTAAAATGCTGACTTCGTAACCGTCTGTAGTAATGACAGCCTCGACAACGGATTTAAGTAAAGTACGACAGAAGTAAGCCGGTCTCAGTGGCGGTGCGGTCTAAGGCGTAAGTCTGCGGCCGCTCGCTTGCTGACACTGTGGGTTCGAATCTCACCGGCATGTTTGTCTGTTTTGAGAGTTGTGTGTTGTCAGGTAGAGGTCTCTGCGACGAGCTGATCACTCGTCCAGAGGAGTCCTGTCGACTGTGGTGCATCGTTGTGTGTGATCTGGAAACCTCGTAAACGAGGAGGCCCTGGTCCACTGGGGGCTGGTGGGCCAATGACATAACAAGATAGAAGTAAAGTACGATTAGATTCATCAGCTGAGTCGAGAGTATACATGTAATTAGAGTAAAACACACATGGTGCTGGGCCCGCTAACAGCCACTGGATGGAAGTGAGTGTTAAGCTTCACGCCCCGGTCACTTTATCTCCGAGGAAAGACCCCAGATAGCCATTGAATAGGAGACACGCTGAGTTCCACAGCCACAGTCGGTTTAGTCACATTTAAAAAAAAATTAAAATATTTTGCGCTGCTGGAAATCAAACCATGTTTCCTGTCATCCAGCCCATTGTCTGGGGGGAGGGAGGGGGGTTAGAAAGCATGAAGAATCACTTTTACGCTAGTCAACTCTGGGCTGAAGATTAAGTTCGGAACCCGCAAAAAGATACAGTCAAAACTTAAAGATATTCAAATCCTCTTATTAGTTTACCCGTACAAAAGAGTATGAGAATGAAGTGCCGTTCTTAATTAAAAAACAATATATAAATATGCAAGAACACCCCGTGTTTCCTACAGCTAGCGGCCATAAATTTGTGAAATACGCAGTAAAAACTAGCCCTGGGGAAGTGATTTCTTTCTCTTTCCTACACATCACCTAATCTCATAATCAACTGAAGTGAATATATATACAGCATTATATAATTACAGTGCATTAAACTTCTTACTGGAATTTTTGATGGCGTCAGATGCTAAACGCCAGAAAAAAATTATAAACATCGTCAAAAGACTCATTGATCAGCACGACTGTAAAGCTACATAAACTACACACGCAATAAATGTCACAAAAAAAACTCCAGGCTTCACATAAGAGGCTCCTGCTTCGACTTCTAGCTCTGACAGGTCTAAGTTGACTTTCTTTTCGTTCCTCACAACCTTAAGAAGAAAAGTTCATTGCTCTGTAAAGTAATCGAAAAGAGTGAAAAACTGGGGTTCGATCCCGGATTGAGGCTGGGTTATTCTCGTCCCACATAACAAACAGATGGACTTGGCACCTCCAAAGCCTCCTATGAAATTCCACTAGCAATCCCCACTCCTCCAGTAGGCCTACGTGAATCGGGACCCAGTACGGTTCGAACGCATTATGCACTTATAGTCACATTCATATTCCCACAAGTAACATGGCCAGAACATGAAAGTGACCAGCACGCCAAGCAGCGATGTTAAAAGTTCATTGAGTTTAGCCTCATGTTTCCCTAGAAACTTTCTTTAAGTTATGTCTGGGCACAGGACAACTTGTCATCCCTATTTCTTTTCTCCAGCATCCATTAATTTATAAACCAACAAGGTCAATGAGGATAACATGGGCGGGGCATATTTCATTCGTGAAGAAAAGAGAAACGCATAAAACCTAGTATATTTTCATAGGTAAACACTGAATCAACAGTCCATGCGTCGCTTAACGAGGGGGATACGTTCTGAGAAATGCGTCGTTAGACGATTACGTCGTTGTGCGAACGTCATAGAGTGTACGTACACAAACCTATATAGCCAACTACACACCTAGGCTATATGGTATAGCCTATTGCTACTAGGCTACAATCCTGTAGAGCATGTTACTGTACTGAATACTGTAGGCTACTGTAACACAATGGTATTATTATATTATAATTTTATGGGACCACCGTCGTATACGCAGTCCGTCGTTGACCGAAACGTCGTTATGCGGCGCATCACCGTATAGCTGAAAAAAATATTACAATTAATCTTAAAGGAATAGAAGGATATGGCGTGGATTGATTCATTTGGCTCAAACTAGAAATCAGCAGACGGCCTTTGTGAGCATGGTTAACGTAACTTCGGGTAACCACAGAATGTAGCCAATTTCTTGACCAGATGTGTAATTCTACTCAATGGGGTTAAGTGGGCACATGATGCAGAATACTTTACTAGATGCCATGTAACATCAGCCATTACAGTCCAGTTCAGCTAACTCTTCCGCAAAACGTTGGCTTCCTCTTTTCATCTACACACGCCCTCCTGCCGCCACGTAAGCACAGCCTATCTCATTTTGGACCAGCTACAGTTTCATTTTATACACTGGATAACAATTCTATGCCCACTGTAAATATATTTCATTCATTGTGCCTTTTACTTTGTTCCCCAGAATTTCATGTCCATTATCGCCTTTATCCACTTATCTATTTTTACAAACATGATGGAACCGCGGAACATTTCACCAGTACGCCGCATTCGTGGTATTGTTTTTGGCCATACAGATGTTAACTCTAGAAGCTGGCAGTATATATTACTGTGAATATATTAAATTTACAATAACTAACCCTCGCCTCATTCACATTCTTACAGTCTGTGAAACGACTCTAATCGAAACTCTGTTGGGTAAGTATCCAAATGTTAATTCCACTAGTTAAAAGTCGCGCACCGTCGTCATTATTAACAGCAGTTTACACTAAAATTAACTACTATTTACACAACGTTCAAACTGAAGGTCAGGCCTGCACTTTACAAATGTCATGTTTCTTGATATTTACATTACTGCTTCCCACGAAAAATGTTTTGAAGTACTATATTACGAGAGCGACGAAGAATGAAGCGTAACAATATTACAATACAACTAAAACACAGCAAACTACAATGAAGCGTAACAATATTACAATGCAACTATAACACAATAAACTACAATGAAGCATAACAATATTACAATGCAACTAAAACACAGTAAACCACAATGACGCGTAACAATATTACAATGCAACTATACCACAATGAAGCATAACAATATTACAATGCAACTAAAACACAGTAAACCACAATGAAGCGTAACAATATTACAATGCAACTATACCACAATGAAGCATAACAATATTACAATGCAACTAAAACACAGTAAACTACAATGAAGCGTAACAATATTACAATGCAACTATACCACAATGAAGCATAACAATATTACAATGCAACTAAAACACAGTAAACCACAATGAAGCGTAACAATATTACAATACAACTAAAACACAGCAAACCACAATGAAGCATAACAATATTACAATGCAACTAAAACACATTACACCACAATGAAGCGTAACAATATTACAATGCAACTATACCACAATAAACCACAATGAAGCGTAACACTATTACAAAGTAATTACGCCAAAACAAACTAACACGAAGTCTGTCGGCCTACATAGTTTCATGAAGACTTGATACAGCCGAAATGCAGAGATTAAGCTGATCAATCTTCACGTACGAACCACAGTTGTACCAGGCCAGATATCTAGAACCAACGTAACTTATCACACGGCTACAGACTACGTGGGACTCGAATGGTTCATCGTGTAATAGGCCCCACAGTCACTTGTTTTTGTACATCGACATCTAGCCCACGTATACTTTTGTCGAAGTGTGATGACTGCACATTATCACCAGTAAGTTTGTTGAACACCACAACATGACGCTAAACAGATATCTAGCGCATGTACGACTCTGGCTGTTGCCTGAAGGCGGTAACCTACAGTTTACTTCTTTCGTTAAATACCACAACCTGAAGATAAAACTTATTTCCTTAGGACAGATCAATGCTGCGTCACTATTCACAACATTCTTACATCCATTTACCTTATTACCCCTACCTTAAGCACGGAATAACATATACAAGCATAAACGGCTGATGCATATTCTGCTGTATCTTATGCGTATTGGACCGTGCATCATCTTGATATTTGAATAAAGGTTGACCAACTAGATGACACTTGCTTTATTATATACTGCTCAACATGTTTCAGACGTTTATACGTCCAACTTCAGGAGCTTGCGACTACTTGTTGCGTTGTGTAGGCTGACTTGAGGCGTGTTGGTGTTATGTAGCGGGATTGGCTGTTGGTGATGTGGTATCCGAGTGCAGGCTGAACCACTACTCTACTAATAAAGTAAGTGTCATCTAGTTGGTCAACCTTTATTCACATATTCTGCTGTAATTAGCTCTCCGATAGTCGCACTTGCTTTTTAGAATTTTCCACTGCTGTTACTTATATTAACTTTTATTTCACTTTTGCCATTGTATAAATATTTATTCAAACTGGTTAGGGGAACAATTCTGTAACTTGTCCTCGAACATGCTGTACATACTTTCTTTATAATAAATCTTTAAAAAAAGGAGTAATACAAAAAGGAACGATTAAGGAGTGGTTAATAGGACAGAAACATTTAAAAAATCAGAATTAATAGCCAGTGTGTAATTATCTCCAAAATCGTTGTTTGAAACAATGTATTACGAATCCCGCCCAGCAATGTGTTTCGCTTTAATATTAAGATATCGTAAAACAACCAGATGTGTAACATTTCCCCGCGCACTTTTCGTGCTTCACTGTTCAATGCACATCGGCTATTTGCCTCCACAGCCAATGTCCCATTCGAAAGCCAGGCTGTATGTCTTCCATTGGCGTTGGTTGACAGTTCAAACACTAAACTGGCCTAACTATATTTCCGTCTTCTTAAAAATGGCGTCGTGTAGTTTGGTAAAAGTGCACCGACACTTCAGAGGATCCTAACGCCTCTATCACCATCTGCTCTACTCAAGTAGGCAGCAGGAACCTACAAAACGTTCCTTTACAATGCAGTTTCGCAAGGCAAGATCTTCACAGTCACTGTCATAACATTCTCAAATCTCGCGATATAATCTGTGGTTTATGTTCTTTAATTTCAGTACGTAAGCTGGAGTTCTGGGACACTCTGTATATCGTGTCGCAAGACTTCATCATGGTTGCACAGTCTAAAGTGTTTACAGTACGCGCAATGCCTTCCACCGCACGGACACTAGGACAGTAATTCCAGTTCTTCTCACAACAGAATCTATAAAAGTAAATTTCAACCTAGAACAGGCCACGAAGACCCATAGAGGAAGTAGAGGTATAGCTCTACTCTTTCTTTAACCTTCGGCGCTAGATGGGGTGGGTGGTCAGCGCCAAGCCCCGACCGCTTTAACTCCCAAGGCCTGTCTGGACGGGTGCGGAAAACCTCGTCCCCACCGGCATTCGGTCCCCGGACCGTCCAGTCCGTAGCAAGTCGGTATACCGCCTGAGCTATCCTGGCCCATACATCAGAACCTATACATATGCATATCTCAGTTTCTTCTGTGTTTGAAGTTGTCTTACGACGGGCTGATCCCCAATCTGAGGTGTCCTAATGCAGATCTATAAAGATTCAGAACTCGCAATCTGGAGGCCTTAGGCCGCACTGTCCCACAGCGCCACGCACACAAGAGGTCGCCGGACACCGTTCGTTCCCTTAAGCTCATTACCTCTCCGACATCATTACTTTCACTTAAAGGACCGCAGAGTCTGGCGGCTCGTTACGGGCTGGACGATCCGGAGATCGAATCCCGGAGGGAACGCACCTGTCCAGACCGACCCTGGGGCCCACCCAGCCTCCTGTTCAATGGGTACCGGGTCTTTCCAGGGGGTAAAGCGGCCGGGGCGTTGACCATATAGCCCCTTCTAACGCTGAGGTTTAACAGCACAGCTACACATCTATTCACCCTCTGAGCTTTTATGGCCTCTTCTAGCGTAAAATCTACCTTTAAAGGATCATAGACTGACACCAGATTTTCGATCCCGCGATAGTTTATAACTTAAAGGAGATGATAAAGTAGCGTAACAAGAGCTGAGAATATTCTAAATACGTCCGAAAAAAATCGAAGCAAAACGAGTGAAGTTTCAAGTATCAGTATGTGAGTGAGAGGGGATTCTGATTGTTTTTCTAATTCACCTGAAAGCTGCAACTATAACAAACACGGCTCTTGTCCTGCCTAAATGATACTAACAATGCAGATAACACTAATTACCTCAGTTAATAACCACTTTAGCGAATACGCCCGTTTTTATCTGTGGATTCCGACGAATTCTGGTTAGTATTACTGACAACAGCTCTTACTTAATTACCTTGCTATCATGACAAGCACTCAACAGGCCTATTCCGGTCACAAAATTACGTCAGCAGTAATTCTGACCTACAAAGCGCATCCACTCCTGCATGCACCCTGCTGAATGTGGGGGAACTGTTCTATGCTAGTGGGGTGAACACCGACCGGAAGTCGCGGGGGCGGGTTCCCCCAACACCCTCCAAAGAAGAGACCGGAAACTCATTTCGGACACCCGTCAGCGAGGCTAGACGCTTTTTGTCAAATGAAAGAGAGGCAGAGAGAGAGAGAGAGAGAGCGAGAGACATGACGAAGAGAAGAAGTGGGGTCTAGCCTTGAGCGGTTGGCATACGCCTGAGGCAATATCAACATCGCATGAAGAACAGCACTGTCTCATTCTGCAGAGTTTTATTTCGATTTCTCTTAGGCAATAAAACGGCCATGAGCATAAAATTTAAATTGCTGAACATATTTAACGAATTCCACGAAAGAGTCCTTTTTGAGAAGCTAACAGTTGTTCATCTAATAATTATACCGAAATACCGTACTTTCTATCGAACACATACGGTTGTCACATAACACCAACAGCCGAGCCACTGATCCAGTCCAAACCTCCAGCCCTATTTCTCAAAGTTCCTCTTAATAATACTCTCCTTTGTACTCCCAGTTCTTTGAGGTGCCCCATTTCCTGCAGGTTTCCTCCAAAAAACTGTGTATACATTTCTGATTTGTCACTACAGTGCCAAATGTCCCATTCTCCATTTTCCTAACTTCCCATTTACATTCGGTGATGAGCATAAAAACCCTCATTATGCCATCTTCTCCAGCATCCTCCTTCTGTCTCCCCACCAAATGCGGGGAAACTCAGTCCCCTTCTCTCAGCCACTCGCATTTCACACTGTACCTTCAGTCTGACAGACCAAGTTACACATCCCTGTAAAAGAAACTCTGTAGTAATAATGTGATTATTATAATTGGGCCATATACATATGGTGCCGATCCCAGTGGCCGCGTGTCTACGACGTGGGTCTGCGGCCTCTCGCTTGCTGCGATTGTGGGCTCGAATGTCGTCAGGGCCATGGACCATCTGTCTCTTGTGAGTGTTGTGTGTTGTCAGATAGTGGTAATGGCGACGGGCCGATCACTCGTCCAGAGCACTCTTACCGAGTGTGGTGTGTCCGAGTATGATAATGAAGCCTCGATAATTTGGAGGCTTAGACCTACAAGGAATGTAGAGGCATGGGGGGGGGGGAGTATGGTATCTAATCTTGGTTCATGTAGGTCCCAGTGGCCGCGCGGTCTAAGGCGTAGATATGCGGCCGCTCGCCTGCTCAGATTGTGGGTTCGAATCCCACCGGGGGCATGGATATGTCCGTCGTGAATGTTGTTTGTTGTTACGTAGAGGTCTCTGCGTCGAGCTGATTACTCGTCCACAGGAGTCTTACCGAGTGTGGTGCGTCATTGTGTGTGATCTAGAAACCTCGTGAATGAGGAGGCCATGGCCCACTGGGGGGCTGCGGCGCCAAAAAAAAAAATTGGTCCACAATACAAATGTAGGTACGTCAATGAACATTCAAATTCATGACTTTTAGAGGAAACACAAGTACTTCATAACACGCACTCAACCACAGGCCTACAGGCCTAAGCCATCTTTTCATGAGTCAAATCTGCCCATGGCACATTATCAAGGGCTCTTACACAGATTCACATCCGTTAAAGTGCACAGCAAAAATGATAACGACAACGTATTAGAGGCATCAGACGGCGCGGGTTCTAATTCGTGAGTGGTATCGAACGCTGACCAACACTAATGCATTTTATTTCCCCCTGTCGCCACAGCACGTAGTGGGCCAGGACCATTTCAGTATCCAGGCTTCACGATCACGTTCAGACACACCACACTCGGTAGGACTCCTCTAGACGAGTGATTAAACCGACGCGAAGACCTCTGACTGACTAATACACAACACTCACAACAGACAAACATACATGCCACTAGGACTGACAGCTATCGCATTACGTCGTACAATGCTAACAGTTGAGTTGGGGCTGGAACGCTCGCATTTGACTTCATCGCCTGTTGAAATTTGTGCGGGAGGAGGGGTGGGGACGAATTTTTCAACATGCCAGTATTCAACCATTCCTACGCCACCAAGCTGAAAGAACATGACTTTCTATCGCACGATAAGTTCTAATAAAATCAATAATTCGTAAACACGATACGAATGTGCACGTACAATACGAAATTAATCAGATTCCATCACAAGTTTCCGGTTAAGATTGACAAGTGTCACTCACTGCGGCACGCGTGTCAGTCCGGTCAGTCCCCACCCAAACATCGCTTAGACGCCATCACCGGAAGCGATACGTCAGCCGCTCTTCTGTGCAGAGACTTGCCGTGTCTTTTGTTGCTGTTGGAGAAATATCAGCTGAGAATTGTCCTTATCTATTCGGGACACGACTAGGACATCCTGGGTAAGGGCACATCTTGATCCTCCGTCACAGTGATTGGCATTAAAACTCAAAAATGAGGGCCGGTTCCTGCCGATATCCCCAAACAAAAGATAGCGAACCTACAAGGAAGAACAGAATGGTTTCGCAGACTGTGGGAAGCTTCACAGATCAGGCATAAAGAGCATCAGAATTTTCACCACTTTTAGCATCCGAACACAGAATCGGTTTCAAGTCGAAATCGCATAGGTGTCTTCCCAAACCGCATGAAACATGGTGGAAAAATACATGCGTAGGGGATATGATGCTTTCGAAGCGGTTGTGATGGAATTTCTAGTCCTCTGGTACATTATGCCGTGTGCAGTATGTAATTATAAGGGTTTTGGATGGATCTTCCCCTTGGAAAGCGTTCATTTTAGAACACCTTCACCTTAATTTTAAAGTAATTGACTCCGTGGAGCAGAGTTCTTCTTAAGAAGGTAACAGTTCCTCAGCTATTCAAGAAATTCCCCGCATTTTGTGGAAACCCGAAGGTTCATTACCGCATTCACAAGCGCCCGCCACCTGCCCTTGTCCTTAGCCAGATAAATCCAGTCCATGCCCCCCCCCCCCCCACCCCCTTCTTTCCAGCCCCACTTCACAATTTTCCCCCCCCCCCCCCCTAGCTTTTCCCCTCCGTTTTTTTCGACTAATACTAAATCTAATTTTCATAAAATAGTTTACAAATACATAGGTCTTGGCTGCTGTATGGTACTGAATAGAAGAGGTTCTTAGATGAAGGTTAGAAAAGCTGTATGACTCCAGAACAGCGACGAAGTCTAGTGGCTGGACGAATAACTGTCAGTTACTCATGAAAGCTAGCGCACCATGAAGTTTGTTGATTGGTTCGTTAGTAGACAGTAGAATTAAAAATCTCCTTAGGCAATTTACTCAATTTTGCTATTCGTCAATCGCTTTTGGTGGTTGTAAATATTCTTCGTACAGTTAGAGCACGCGACGTCATTGAAATGGAGGGCTCAGTTACTTTTCCTCCCAACACTTATTTTCAACCCAAAAAACCATTCTCCTTCAAGTTAATATGTATGTGCAAACCATCCTTAACATGGAAGCATCATTCCGCATAGCGGCGTCCGCCTTCGTCAGTGTACTTCTGTAAACTATATCCACATCCGCGACATTTAGCGCAATTACCCTGGAGACTTGAATTTCCCAAAGAACCCGACATAAAATCTGCCCGGGTCACACAAATCTAGAAGGAACAGACCTCAGACCTCACCCACTTGGTCCAAAGGTGTGGGCCCCGTAGCTGATAATTACGTTGTACTCTGCCTGTGTTGCCAGGTTATTCACTGGAGATAAGCGACGCAATAACCAGTCATGTTCCTTGAACAGCCGTCAAATTATCGACACGAAACAAATCTACGCCGGCATCAAGACGAGCGAGGTAGGACAAGCTACATAAGTACCGACCGACAGCAACAGTCCAGCGTTGCAGACAATGGACTACGACAACTAATGCAGGCTGTAAGTCTTACATTTGTTTGTTCAAGCGCTTAGTTCAAGGCGGTTTCTTCGAGAACACACAGAGGTGATCATCGGAACACGAAAATTCGACAAAAGTTAACTAAGGTTTATGTTTATTTGAAACAATAATACAGAAGATTTTAAGAAAACCAGATACAAATGCGAACAGTGGATGGCACTGAACCAACACCGCCCATAAATAGCATGGCCCTGTCTTGTCTTGGGAAACTAATGTTTGAGTGAAAAGTGACCACAATGAACACAGGATGGTGCTGGAATGCACTGGTAAAAATACAGACTGATAGTGATGATGCATACGCGGCGGCGATTTGAAACGAATTTCAAGTGATGCTGAGGTAGGCAGATGTAAGACTGGACTGCTCTGGAAGAACTGAGGATGGCCACGTCACAGTGAGATTCCAATGCATACCTCCGGAATTTGGAAAATAAGACGCTCTGTAAATGCTCTGTAATATACACAGCTGATAATTCAGGTTCCTACCGAGCGACCTAATGGATTTATCTTCTAATGCCTTTAGTTGGGCTCTGGGACGACCTGTCCTTTAGGTTTGGAAGAGTACAGGTCCCTCCATACCGTACCAAATGGAGCCTGAAGTCAAACTTGAAAAAGTCCAAAATAATGGTTATAAAAAGAGGGGGTAAATTAAAGAGACATGAAAGCTGGTACACGTATGGAAAACAAATGCATGCGGTGAATGCATTCTCCTATCTCGGAATTACTCTCGATAGGTGAGGCGGGTGGGAGAAACACAAAAGGAGCCTCAAGGCCAAAGGTAATTACACTTCGACATGAATAAATAAATGACTAGCAAGGACACAGAACATGAAGCTCAGGACTTTACAAAATATTTATGAAGCCATATGCGATTCTCGATTGTTACAGGGGGCAGAAATATGGGGCATAAAGAGGGCTGAGAGGAAGTTCTGAAAAATACATTAGGAATATCAAGGTGCACCATGGAGTAGCCGAACTGTGCAGGGTTAGGCACATGGATAAGTAAGGAAGTGTAAGGGTCTGTTAATAGTGCCAGAAAGGGAACATGAAATTTTGAAGTTGGGAAAACAAGTTTAAAGAGGAGCTAGAGCAAAGTACGTAAACTGGGGTCTACACATAACAATAACAGTCTACACACTATACTTTCTTGTAGTACGCTAGGAGGGCTACATGTATCGGCCGTACGAGACAACCATAATCAGGCTGCAGGTTTCGGAAATGTAAAATTTCCTTTTTATGTATTTTTGAAACGCGAAGCCCGACGACAGCTATCTCGTACAGCCGAAACATGTAGCTTTTTAGATTACTATAATAAAGCGTTGAGCATAGACTGTGTCAGTGATATATCTGTATTGTCATAACGGGGAAGACACATTAAAATTGGGGTCTATTTGCCATAACCCACGTGGGAGAAATAAAAAGAAAATATAAAAATCGATCAAAATCAGATGTGGAGATACACAGAGACAGGCGGCCTTAGCAGACATATGAGGTAGAAGTTTACTGTTTTAAGTCGGCCTACTGCGCGATCAAGGCTGGAGGGCGTAAGAAGACATATGTAGTACACTGTAAGAGGAATGAGAGGAGTGCATTAGCTTGGTTTCGAAAGGGGACTTGGAAACTAGGGGGATGAGGGATGGCGTCCAGAGGGGAACACATCTCTTAGGCCGAGGTGGGGAAAATGACACTCGTATACTTCTTTAATTGCCAAGAAGCGCAGAGATTGAGAATATTCGGGAAGAACTGGTTACACATGAATGAAGAGATAGCATTCAAGAAAACTGTGAGGTGCACCAAAACTACAGACCTGATAAATTTAGGAATATTTTATATAAGGCTAAATGCAAGGTCGAGCACCACACGATAAAATTATGAGGAAAAGACGAGATTATCATAATGGCAGTAAATATTAGTTGATAAGAATACGGAGAACAGCGAAATTATTTTAGTTAATAAGGGTTAATGGTCTGCACACTGCAAAAAAAACTGCTTTTATCGGGAGCAGCACCACATGAATTGTCCAGTACTGCGTATCCCTGGCTCAGCTAATAAATCTTACTACAGACTTCCCTCCGGTTAATTCGGTGATCTTACACTGTAAAGACATTTCAGCTTATTCCCACATTTCGACTTGATTTTTTTCGTTACTTTTCTAGCCTTGCTTGAAACGATCTCTTCTTCCCCGTGCTACAATCCATTTCACACACCAAACCGCATTAAACATTTTTTTGTTACCGACTATACAAGGAATGCATGCATTTCACATTCAAAATCTGATCTCACTGTCACGTGACAGAGTCACATTGATCCCAAGCACCTATGCATTACAATACCTGGACCTAAAAGAAAAGCTAGGAATAAAACCATGAAAATTCTCTCTGACGATCAGCCGCACCAACACTGCCATGGCTAGTCACCCGCGTCGATTTTCCTTGCCCGTAATGGGGCAAAAGCTTCCCAACTGACAAGGCAGAAAGCTTCATACTTAGTGTAACTATATCAAGTTAGGTCGGCTTACGATATTTTTAATATTGTTAAAACAAAAACAAAAAACCCACAATGAGTGTTGACAGAGACAAATCTCTACTCGCAAGTTATAAGGAAAGTTCGTTTGACCTGCAGGACAGCAACTCCTGTTAACCGCTCCCCATGAGGGCATGTTTTTCAGAACTTAACATGTCAAAGTATAAACATGACGCACTGAGATAACGGCCACGTACAGGGGAATTCCTCGCGGTAACTTAAGTCAACAGTGACCTAAGAAATACCACATCGATTTATCTTAAAGGCGGAGGGTAGAGCTAAATTTAGCCTATGTGAAAAAGGTATCTGCTTTCGACTGATGGCTGCCGGATGAATGTAAAGCTTCGTTTGTTCACGTGTAAAATTATAGTGATTGTTTTTGGTTCAGACGGTGATAGCAGAAACAACAGTCTCGCACTGGTTAGGAGATTAATGAAGACATTCGTGGAACGTAACAGATTAGAGGCCTATACGCTGAAATTATGAGAACTTTATGAGGAACGTTAAGTACTTATTGATTCGAAAAGAGGTGGTCTAGGCACATTACCAGATACTGCAAAATCTCTCCGGTACTGTTCTCCACAAGCCAGTGTCGCAACCTCAGGGGCTGCAACGCACAATATGCAGCCTTTCTGGTTTCACGGCTGATAGTTTCGCCTAAATAATGCTTTTCTCGTCTCTCCTGACCATACCACTCCTCTCCAGAATCTCTCTACCCCAAGTTCGGGAGTCCTGCCACCGTATAACAACCAGTTCACTTAAGGTGACAGTCTTGAGTTATGACGTGCACGAATGAGTGACACTGGGTGTCACCTGCGCAAAACGCTCTCGCTAAAGAACAAAGCCTACACTACTCCAAGCTAATGACACGGTTGTGTAGCGGTCTAGTACTCAGCGGTCAGCCGGTTAGAATCTCTGCCAGGTGACGGCTAACCTCTCTGGTTTTGCACAATCCTGATAATCCTCCAGGCGAGCATCTGGACATTGTAATCAAACAGACCACGACTGTCGTCCAAACCCGTACTTCTCCAACATAAATAGCCAACTGTCCGTCACATCCGACACTATACTCTCTACGCACTGAAATATATGGCCTAATTGTTAATCAGCAAACAACCGAATGGCTATAGAAGCCTGGCAACAAACAAATCCTTATATCACGAGACTGAATTCCTCACAGTACCGATACTGAAGACTCATGCCTTCTGTGAAAAACAGGTGTTATGAACTGTACCACGTCTGATATGAAAGATTCCCGTATTTTGAGTTACAGAAAATATACTAAGTATCTCACTGCTATAGCAACGTACTGAAGACAAGAAACAGGAGCGTTCGCTGATCGCCCCCCCCCCCCCCCCCCCCCCA
>Ga0123352_10004737_pt1 | contig 20158 bp, 15 predicted proteins | sample TergutLab28metaG_FD_89700 | JGI IMG/M metagenome (GOLD analysis project Ga0123352, IMG submission 89700) | Labiotermes labralis P1 segment gut microbial communities from Petit-Saut dam, French Guiana - Lab288 P1 | ecosystem: Host-associated > Arthropoda: Insects > Digestive system > Gut ...
CTCTGGCCGATATCTCCGTAACCATTGAACTTTGGATATAGGTGTTTTGGGTTATATCGTTATAGTTTGACCTAAGGAACACTCTCCCGAAGTTAGGTCCTTTCCTCCTGGGACACCCTGTATGTGGCTTGATTGATTGTAATGAATGGAAGACAGAGAAATGCCATGAATGCACAAATATGGGGAAAGTGAAACGACTCGAATTATTATGGCAACTATATGTCACTTGACTTCCGGTTCAGGACTTAGAAAATTCTAGGCTGCTTCATTTTTGTTGAACAGAGGGTACAACTCTGTGGCTAGGTTCCTCCATCACAGACTCAAAGACCTCGATACAGAAAAAGCAAAACTACTCATTTCTCCTTCCTTCCTCTTGTGATGCACAGACCAGAGCACCATCTCCCAATTCCTGCAATTCCCCACCATATTATATCCCAAGATACCAACAGGTAACTAACCACATGGCAGTCTACATAATGTAATGTACCACAACTTGAATCTTCATCAACACCCGGTGTTTGAATCTCAAATTTTGCATACCAAAGGCTTGCTTTTTTATTTTTATTGCATTTGCAAACAAGTAGGTTAAATTAACACTACACTGAAATCCCAAATGTCGATATTGTAACTTTGCTGATTCCTTTTCCTGCCTTTAGGTTACGTAAACTTGTTGGTTAAATGAAGTGAGTTTTCTCTCATGTTAATATTATTCTCCCATCTGTTTCTAGGTATTGCAAGTTATCTGCGTATTTCTGATTCTCCACTTAAGGTTTTATATGCATTTTTTCATCTCCCCTATTAAGCTACATGCACTATCTCTTTTTTTCTTACTTCATTTATTCACCCTAATAATACATAAAATTTCTTCCACACTGTAGCTTTGAAGAGGGCATAGTAATTGTCTGTTTCTTGCTTTGATTCTCATATAGGTCATCCAAGCTGTTTGGACCTCACACTTGACATGGTTCCTCATATCAAACGTTATGATTGGCAATGCACAGACTGCAAGACCTGCATCCAGTGTAAAGATCCAGCTGATGAAGATAAGATGCTGTTTTGTGATATGTGTGATAGAGGGTAATGATTTCATTGCTTTAGGTGTCCATTAGTGTAAAAGTATGTCAAATAAAATTTAAGATAAAGGTCTAAAACCTTAAAATTGCTGTCTTTGGAGAGAATTTCATTTTTCCAACAAGTTTGTTCTTTGAAAATGTGGAATGAATATAACAGTAAGAAAGAACTACATGTACAGTTACAGTGAAACTTTGATTTTGTGTGTCTAAAGGAACATAAAATGAAGGAAATTAAAATGTATGTAGTTCTTGAAATTAACTGTTAAAATCCTGGTATTTAAATACCCTGTAGTGTCAGTGGACCAGAATTTTCTCTGGGGTTTTAAATGGTTCTTGCAATGTTTAGGAAAATTTTGAATATCTTGAACAACAATGAAGATAGATATGTGCAGCAAATTGTATTTACTGAAGTAAAGCATGGAGGACATTATTGTTTGTATTATTGTTCATTATAAAATAGTGTCAGGCAGTTTACAAAAGAATAACTTTTATCAAAGACATAAATTTTACTAGCATGTTATTTTTTGTTCTCTTTAGTCTTAAAATCAGGCTCCTCTCTCCTGAATTCTTCTTCACTGTTGGGAGAAAAGGTTTGTGTGAGGGTCTGCTGACAGAGGTTTGCAATGAATTTGGCCTGTGCAAGGGAACACATGTATCTTGATATTTTTACTAGTACCCGAGTCATTCAGTGTTTTTCGCACAGTGTCATGGATTTGTTGTTTGTGAAATTTGTGTTGTATAATTACCATGCCTCCCAGGAGAAAACTTCGTGATGATGACCTTGAATCCAAACTGATCTTTGATTCAGATGAGGATGTTGAAGATGCAGAATCAGATGAGGATGAAAATTATTACAGTGAGGAAGAATGTACCAAAGCCACCAGTACAGCAACAGATTTTGAAGTGGGGACTGTGGTCTAAGGCTAACCAGACATATGTCCATCAGTTTACAGGTTATAGGGGCAAGAAACAATGAAGCTCCACACATATATAAGGATTTGTTGCCTCTGAGCATCTTCATTCTGTATTTTACGTCTGTTATTGATCCGCTAATGACAAGAGCTAACAAATGCTACCAGCAATATTTGGACAGACGCGACGAAAGACCAAACCCACTTTCAGACAAAAAATTCTGAAATGTTTCTGTTTCTAACTATTATTTTACATATGGACCATAACATACATAATTGACTTAGGGACTGTTGGACAAGGGCAAAACAATTCTTCACACCTTTTCTACCTCATTACCATGATACAAGACCATTTCTTGCACATCTTACGTTACTGGTATTTTACATACAATGAAAAAGAAATTGACAGGAATGACAAAAATTATTACAGACTGTGGAAAATAAGGGAAATTTTTTATGTTCTTGACGTTGCATTTTCAAAATTTTACAACTCTTATGAACATTTGACATTTGATAGGGTGATTGTACTTTTCAAAGGGAAGGTTGTATTTAAGCAGTATATCTTGTAAACTCAGTGACATTACTGGCTACACATATGACATGGAAGTGTATGCAGAGATATACAGAAAACATGCCACAAGAGACATGGCAGTGACCCATGCTCCACAACTGACAAGATGAGTAAAGGGGTGTTGCCATAAGCTATATATGGACAGTTACTTTTCTTCTCCTGACCTATATATCGATCTGAAAAAACAAACAATGAACTGCTGCTATACAGTTAGACTGAACCGTAAAGGAATATCAGATGACTTCAGAGGCAAGATTCAGAAATTGAAACTGAACGATGTAAGGGTCAGGTCAAGTGGTGATGACAGCAGTGGTTTGTAAGGACAAATTTGACATGCACATGCTGTCAAATATTCATGATCCGTCAGCAGACGGTAACTTTTGTGAGGAGAATGGAAATGCCCTGAAGCTGGCCATTGTGGAGAATTACAATTGACATAGGGGTTAAGTCAACAAATGTGACAGAATGGCCAACACTTCCTGTATAAGTTGCCATACGTGGAAATGGACAAAGAAGCTGATCTTTTATCTCCTTGACCTCATCATGCTGAACAGCCACATTCTCCTGGAGTCCTGTGGTTCTAAATTTTCACACAGAGACTTCAGACTGACAAGTGTGAGGAATAAGTTACAGCTTGCTGGACCGCAGCCACGCCCACTACAATCTGTAAGTAGGTCATCAGCCTTGGCAATGCGAATTGGTCGCCTGGAGGAGAGCAGTCGCCAACTTAGGTCTGTGCTATAACTGAAACAAGGATGGACTGTATAGTCTGTCCTACACATACAAAGAAGAGGCACCAGATTCAGACAAAGTGTGAAAAGTGTAATGTTTGGCTGTGCATATCTGGGTGTTTCAAAGACTGTCACATAAAGGCACAGCTTTAAGTGGTAAATCATAACCAGGCATTAAAGGAAACATTTGCCTATAGAGAATATCTCCTGGTAAGGTATATAATAACTTCTGTAACAAGGAACTTCCTTCTGACAGTGTATCATGTACTTTCCTTCTTTGTTGTGCTAGGTTTCACTCTTGCATAGAATACCTAAGGGTAGCTACAGATGGCAACTTTGGACGAATATAATGTGAAACCCATCCTGTAAATTGTTCTTTAAGTAAAGGGACAAGCTAAAGCAGTTAATAAAATATGCAACTACTAGATCAAAGATCAGGGTTCAGTTCACAGAAAGTACACAAATTCTGCTCTCTGTCCTTATAAATCGTATCTTCATTCTACCAAGTTTGTGTTCAGTGGGTGTCTGGAGCACCTGAATATACAGGTGCTGTAACAGGAGGCTGATTATAGAACTCTCAAGAGTGTTGAATAAACCATTGTATGGTATATTACCTCTGTACCCCTATATGCCCCTTGGCATAAGGCACAAGAAGAAGATTAGTTTAAGTCTGTAATATGTATACATAATATTTACATTCATATAATGTCCAGCCAGCATTATATTAAATGTGTAAATTCTTCAAATTTGTTTAGGCTGTCATTCCCACACAAAATGATGGAAGGAATTGTCCTTTTCGGTACCTAAAGATTAAATATGATATGGTATACTGTGTTACATTAAAATGTAATTCAGTTTACTTCTTTCCCATGCACCTCATTCTGTGTACTGTTGAGGGCAGCCATCATGTTATTTTTTACATCAAATTTTACAAGGTGTTTCCAGACTGTTGATGGCTGTTGCTGCTGACAAAAATGTTCCTGGAGTTTTGTTGCTGGCAAAGTAAAGTTGATGAAGTGAGAACCAGTTCCCTTGCACTATATGCACACACAAACCTGTACTGGTCTTGAACTGATGACTGACCAAGTTTCTGTACTTAATATTTTACTGTCTCAACTATAATCGACATTCCAGTTTTTCCTGGAAGTGCACAAATTGAACAACTTCATGCCGTACTTCAGTTTTCTGAAGCATTTTCAGGTGCTGTTTACATTTAACAGCTTCTTAATTTGTTTTGTCCACCTTCAGATATGTGATACTGAAACCCTGATGTTTCTTGCAGCATTTCAGTTATTCACTTTTTAAGTATGGTTAATTGGCATTAGTTTGATATTTGCATTGTAGCTTTGCCTGATCCCATCTGGAATTTTTTACCAGCATCATGAACAAACTGTAACTGATCTGTGAGCTATACTTGTGACTGGCAATGCATGCCTTAGTGTGACTTGGTGTTGTCCATTTCAGAACTTTATTTGTGAATGAAGGGTGACTCCCACTTATTTAAATGACAAAATTAAGGGGAAAGACCCTCTTTTTCATTCATGTTTGAAGACATCTTACGTCCAGTTTAATGAGAAGTATGGCAGTGGGCAGCCCCTTATCACCAGTAGTCAACATTTATATGGAGTTTTACGAAGAAGTAGCCATGTATATTACAACTTTTAAACCTGCATTACAGTTACATATGTTGATGACATGTTTGTCGTCTGAAAATATAGCATTGAGGAATGCCAGCTTTTTTTACATCATCTGAAAACTATCAGGACATCCATTACATTCAACATGGAAAAGAAAGAAGATGGTGCTATCTCATTTCTGGTTGTGTTTGGACAGAATGTCACTGAAGATGACAGTATATAGATAATCCACACATGCAGGATATCTACATTTTGAGTCCAACCACCCTTCACAGGAGAAGAAAGGTGTGGTACAGAACTTGGTGTACGGGCTAATAAGCAGAGTAATTTAGCTAAACTGAACTTAATTAAGAAAGATTTATTATGCATACCCAGAATATGTGATAGTTGGTGATCAATAAGAAACTTCAACATAGAATGCAAAAATGTAGTGACAATAAACCAGCATGTATGTTATTAGTTCCATACATTAAAGAACTGTCTGAGAAATTCCAAAGCATTGGGAGTAGATTCAACATAACAGCACCCTTCAAAACAAAAAATACCATAGGGGGTTTCTTAAGAAAAATGAAACCAAATGAGTTAAGAGACAAACCACAGTGTATGTATAGAATACCATGCAAATGTGGTAGAGAATACATAGGTGAGACAAGCAGAACACTGGGTGTTGGGATAAAGGAACATACATGTAACATTAGGCAACGTTATCTTGATAGAGTAAAATTGGCTGCACATGATCTTGAAGAAGAAAGTTGGATTGATTAAAACCAGATAGGTATTTTACAGTCTGAATCCAATACTGTTTATAGAAAATACAGAGAAGCAGCTCATAACCCTATTAACCAATCCAATGTAGATATAACACCTATGTGGGGCCACTAATAAAAAAGGAATTAAAAGAGTATATAATGTGAGGTTAGATATAGATTACTACTGGGTGTTTGGTGAGTTATTTGTGTTTCTGTACCTCACCAATAGAGAGTGCTGATTATGTTTACTAAATTGCATATAGGTTTTAAAGCTATTTTATTTTATATATATATATATTTCCATGAATTTTATGACATGCTTTTAATTTCCATAGTTATTTGTAGTACTATGTGACATGTAGTGATACGAATTTTTTAATGTGTAATATTGTATGGATGAGTCTCGTATGTGAAGGTATGATTCATTTAGAAGATATGTGCCGATTTTACCTAAAAGACTGTGTGTTCCGCTGAAGAAGAAAGCAGTAGCTTTCAGAACACTGAGTGTATGTAGTGTGGTGTATGTGTTTTTAAGGTGATGAAAAAAGTCATTTTACTTATCTTTATCATTGCACCGTGCATTTTATAGTTTATTTAAGTAACACACCAACAATTGCACATATATAGTTTCTTTAATAATCTAAAATTTACATTAAAACACAATGCCCCTATATGTTTCGATCATACAATCATCCTCAGGGAGCATACTTTGTTCCTTAAATCACTGAGTGTTTTAAACTGTAACTTTAGCAAGGAACAAAGTATGCTTCCTAAGGATGATCATATGATTGAAACATGTAGGAGCATTTTAAGTGTTTTAATGTAAATTCTAGATTATTGGGGAAACTATATATGTGCATTTGCTGATGTGTTACTTAAATAAATCATTTTACTTACTTGTGATGTGTTACAAGTATCCCCATTGTCAAGAAATTCCATGGTGAAGTATAATGGAGGAATTAGGTAGATAGTGCCAACATATCTTGCAGGAAAATTTGACATCATTATGGAAGTTCTGGCGGGAGATGCAGTGTACATAGAATCAAGGAAAACTAGATTCAGGAAATGTAAAATCAAAGTTCCACTGTATATTGAACTACATAATTAGGTAGGAATCCTTGGCGTCTGAGCTTTCTCTGTCATGTAGTGTTCCAAAAATAGCACATTATTTATGAGACTGGATCTGTTTCTATCTTAAGTTGAAAGTTTGGCAGGCATCTGTTCAGTTGTGTCCAATAAAAACAGCTCCAGAATCTCTTGCCTTACACCTGCAGGTAGAAGATCCAATTTCTGCAACATGTTGTTTTCTGGAACAGTAAATGAAGAATTCAGAAACAAAGTGTATAACGTGTAATGTGTAATGTACAGTTTTCAGAAGTATATAACAGTAATGTAAGTGTGACTTACCAGATTACAATCTTCAGGGTTTTGACTTGATTTATGTAGTTTGGCAGGATATTATTAACATTTTAGAAGGTGATGATGATGGCTTCCTATTTAGATGGCTGTAGCCTGCCAGGTTTTCAAACCCAGCGGCCATAAGGTGGGTCCTCATTACCATGGAAACCTAAAAAAATTGTCACAAGTTGGACACATTGTTGCAGGTACCACATATACTGTGTTGGACTTCGTCGAGTTCCAAGTGGTCGATGGCATTGTAAAGAGTGTGCAGTATGTGGTTCATGTGGAACGCAGGAGCCAGGGGGGAACAATCCAGACACACCTAATGCTCAGTGGCAGCATGAGGTAAGAATGTGTTGTGCTTCTACGTTTTATGAGGAAGGAAGAATGGGCAGATACAGAAATTGGGACTGTGAAGTACCTGTTACATCTATAAAAATGTCCCTGGGTGTGTGTGTGTGTGTGCGCGCGCACGCGCGTGCGTGCCCTGCTCTCACCCCTCCCTTCTCTTTTCACATGCATTGCACTAGACCACCATCTGTGAAGGAATGTGCCTCTGTCCTGTGTGTATCCTCTGTAATATATACCTTAGTGTTCAACACAGTTTAGCTGACCTGACTGGTTTCACTTGCCACCTTGTCACTGAAATATTATGCAATGACTGTGATGCTATAAGTCCAATTTTATCCTTTGTACAAGGCATTGAAAATTCTCATATTTTATAGTCTTGCTCTTTTAACTCTTCTATCAGGGGGCCGTACTTAAAATTATTGGCATAATATATACAGTGTTCTCAGAATAAGAGATACCCTGATACAAAATTTCCTGGGTAAATAGTTAGATTTTCAAAGACTTGACAAATCTACCATCAGAATAATGTTAAATTTCCCTGCATATGAAGTCCTCATATAAATATTGTCCCACTGTATAAGTTCATTTCTTTTGGATTTCTATACAAAAATTTCCAATTTCATACAAATTTTGCTTGACAACCATTGTTCAGTAGTTATGGTTGAACTGTAAAATAGCTGACAATCGATTGTGGACCACTTTGTCACATTCTTGCAACCTGTTGACTGTTAATTCATTTCTATGATTTTTAGCAAGATTTGTTCTTTAAATGTAGTTCGAAGATTTTATTTCAGTATATGATGCATTGCTATGACTTATGAGCTTTGAAGACTGTAATGAGAGCTCTGAGGTTAAGGACACAAGTGAGGTAAAACAACAAATGAATGTGGACTCACAGTTATTATGACTCTTGTGTTTTATGATTTTTTGCACTAATGTAACTGTGTATCCAAATGGCCTGATAATATACACCTCTGATCTTTATGATTTAAATAATATTGCTTGGGATCAGAATACAAAAGTTGATCCACAAAATGAACATGATGTGAATTTTTTCCTTATAAGAAGTTTTTCTCTTTAAAAAGTTCTTTTCTACTAGCTTGTTGGAAAACTTCTTATGCTGGAAACACTGTACATGGCCCGTCTGATAGTGTCTCATGTATCTTCTGCAGCTGAAGCACTGTAAACTCACAGCTACCAATTCTTTACTCTTCTACTTCACCTGTTCTGTTAAATCTGAAAGAAGCTTTGCCCTGATTGTTGATAAACCAATAACATATTTATTCTTGCAGAATTTCTGTTATACTGTACTGAATGTCTGTGTGATATACTTACCACATCAGTTTTAAAGGCAGTTTTAAGTATTTCCCATCCTTATGAAGAGCATTTTCAGAGTTAGGTTTTATTTTATAAAAATCTTGTATTTGTTTGGTTTTATGATTTTTTTTGGTGCATTTCTCCTTCATTCTGGGTTTTGCAAAATTTTGTTGTTTCCTCTGCAGTGGCATGGTTGAGGAAGGGGAATGTCATTAATTATAGGAACAGCAGGCACTTTTGACGAACATTGATTCCAGGGCAGAGAAGGTATACAGACAATCTTTGGTTAATTCAGAAAAAGTTCTGTTACTTCTACATATTAAAGTTGGTTTAGTAAACAGTTTTTAAGGATATGGACCAAAGTGTTAGGGGTTTCCTGTACTTGAAACTGCAGCTTCTGATGCTCAGTGTTGCCAGATTCAAAGAAGGTATGTGTGTAGGCCATTGAATTGTGGGAATAATGTGTGCCAGCCTGCTTCCTGGAACTGAAGTTAAATTGAAGGAGCTCTTTTCAAAGCATTATAAATTACCTCAGAAAGTTGAGGCAGAAACGCTCCATGTTGAAGAACTCAGTACTTACAAAGTCATGGGTTGCAAAATAACATTAAAAATTACATTAAGTGTTCTGGACTAGTGTCTCAATTTCTTTTTACGACAAAGTTGGTTGCTGTTGATGAAGAATCATGGGGCGTGTTTTTGTCAAGTAGTATCATGATGGAGAAAGGTTCCAAGGTAAGTGGAGCCCCAGCATGTTGGCTTGCTGCTGAACTTTAGTAAGGGATACCCCAGGGAAGAAATATAATTAAAGATTATCAATTTTGATGTTTTGCTGACCGTGCATTTCAGTATATTTATCTTAGTAATTAACCAACTTGATGCACAACCAGTCTTCTCTCAACCTGTGCACGAGACAGCCACCTATAGTAGTGATGATACCAGAGGCTGTGCAATGCAATTTTGACCTCCCCATGATGAGCACATGTGCTCGAAACATGTAGAGGCTACGAAATAAACTATTGTAAAACAAAAAGTTTGTGCATCAAATTGGTTAATTACTAAGTTAAAGATTATCAGTTGCTACATTGTATGTGAGTTGGACATGAAAGTTATAGCTTTAACTTCACATTTCCTTTTTAATTTACTCAAAATTAACATACAAAAGACAAATTTTGTGGTCAGTTTTAAACTCAGCATTAAAAAATTTGCTAAGTTAAAGCCATTTTTACATATGTGGCCAAGAAAAGGTTTTTCTTATTGTCATTAGTTGAAGAAGTGTGAACAAGTTTAATAGCATTACTTAAGATGGCCGAATTCATTTAATCTGGCACTTGAAGAAAGTAGTTCCAAGCCCAGAAATTCTGCCATCCATAACTGTCAGTGCACTTGCAGATTCCATGACTGTATCTTGGGTTATCTAAGTCCACTGAGCTATTATAATGGCCTCTAAAGATCCAAATGTGAGTAAAGAAGGTACTGCAGACAGGAGGAAACACCTGACTTGAACCGTTAAACTTGAAATAATTAGGAGGCTTGAAAATGATGAAAGCCAAAGAGAAGTTGCAGCTTCACACAACAATGGATTGTCAACTGTCTATGATATAAAGAAATGGAATGGCCAATTATGATTGTTTGTGGCTTCATATGAGTGTAAAGGACCTATAAAAGTAACATATTGAAAGACACTAAATTTGCACAACTGGGCAAGGTTTACAGCAGTGTGTTCCAAAGGAAAACCCATGACTGTGCATATTATAGTTGGAAAAGCTATATCTTTGTATGATGAAATAAAAATAACTGGCAGATGCACATTCTCTGAGGACTGGCTGAAAAATTTAAAGAACCAGCAGCTGAAGGAGATATCCAAATGGAATAATCCTCTGATCAGTTGTGCAGTCCAAGTATAGGAACAGTAACCAGAGCTGCATGTAGAAACTTAGGTCAGTGTAGGTACTGTTTGATAGTCCGGAATACTTGATAATTGACACCTTTTCATTCCTGTGGTTGCCAGATTGAAGGAATTCTGCTGTATTTTTCATGGCAGCTAGGATACGATGGGGAACTGGTGAGGACGTATGCAAAAGACTGAACATTTCAGCATTGGCTCTCATTGAACAAGTTATTTATTGCAGCCACTGCTGGATCACTGAATTTGAAAGGGAGAAAGCTACACCTATTGAAAGTGATGCAAGATGCTATATATGAAATATATCCACATTGGAAAATATTGTTTTTCTGCCATGTTAGTTATCAGGAGGCATACTGCAAAACTTGTGGATATGAATGATATGAATTCACAGTTGCAGAGCTTTTGAATTTCATACAAGCGAGGGGTATGAACCACAGGTGTTTCATATCCCTCCTACAACAGATGGATGCTGAACATAATGAAGAATCATGCTACTTGAGTGTTCAGTGGCTGAGCTCATGAGCTCAGGTGAAGTCTTGAAGAAAGTGCAGGATTTACATGAAGAAATAATAATGATCTAGGATTGGAAATTTGAAGATCTAATTGTACTGACAATTGAAAGGTAACAATTGGGACCTTGACCTGGCATTCCTGTTTAGTCACAAATTACACAGACTTGAAAATAAAGCTGGTTGTAATATCAAAACAAGTAAAGGAAATAAATTTGCAAAATTTATTGCTTTACTTGTAATACTTATGAGTTCTGGCACCGTTGAGCAGTAGTAAGATTCTTTAAATCTACGCAAGGATTTGGAGTATGGTTAAGGATTGCAGGGAAGCAGAGAACAAAACTGAATGGGTGATTTATTTCTCCTTTGATGTTGAAGATGCTGTACATAATCTTTCCATAGTCTGATTCACTTGCCTGATTGTAAAGGATGAATCCCATTCTGTGAAGAATTCTGATTTTTTGGACTGTTGCCTGGTTCCGCATACAGACATTTCTAAGATTTTGGGAAGGAGACATAGATTTGTCAGTCTTCATGAGCTATGAACAGGCATTTTCTTTCGTGAAGTAAAGGAAACCAGATTGGAGAGTACAGATGACAGATGAACACTGGGCAGCAGGATCATGCAATTTCAATGTTTGTATTTACACCAAATAGTGGAGAACTTGTCAGAAACTATAAGCAGCACCACTAGTTGCATTAATTTGATGAGTCCTGATAATGATCATAAAGATGGTTATCTGCTTTTATTCATTTCAGAGATGTTTAAAATAGCTGTTTCCATCCTATCACAAAACATGTAATATCTCATTTGGCTCATGAACAAATACATTTACCAACATGTGTAGTAGGTGGTAGCTTATATGTGTTGCATGCTCCTAGTAATGGATATCTAAAGTGTTTAATATTCAATTGCTTTTGTGCTAGGTTCTGTGGTGTGTAGATTTAATGATGTTATACTGAGTTGCTTAATGACACACATATGGCTGAGTGCTGTAGTAGTAAGTATAATTTTATAGCGTATTGTGTCTGTATACAGAAGTATAATACTACAAAATACCAACAGAGAGCACTGTTGAAACATATTTGTTAAAAATCCTTTGTTTTTCTGTGGGCTGCTGTTGTCAGGGGTCGAATGAGTACAAATTCAAAAACTCTCGGAAAGTTTTTCATTTTGTGTATGTTTGATCTATCATGATGGCAGCCCACAGAAACATGTTAGATCTTGTAATAAATCCATTTCAGTAGTGTACTGTTTGGGTATTTTGTAGTATTGGTTAAATTTAATTTTGTGATGAGTGAATTAAGCCTCGATTTTGTAATAAGTGAATTAAATTCTGAGTGTTTATATGGGAAGGTGGTTTAGGAAGGGAAAAATGTGTAATACAATGAAATATTTGTTAATTGGGTGTTACATTTATTGTCATTTTACTACAGTATGAAGTTGTTCTGCTAACTGGTTAAACAACACTAACATGATAAATTCTGTAATTGATACATTTTTGTTCTTTTGTCTATTAGTACAAGAAAGGAGAAAAAGGAACTCGTGTCTATGCCCAGACTCTTTGTGTCCCTTGCTCCAAGTAAGTATTCTGCTTCTGTTGTTATCTGTTTATAATGAACGTCTGTGTGATTGTTTGCACGTCTTTTTGTGCTGACCAGAAACAGTTGCATGTTGTGTCACGAACCTCTGTATGATTTGCTCAGGCTGTTTTCAGTAATTCATAGGTATTTACTACCAATATTTATGAGGCTCTCACAGCAGTGAAGATTCATCGGGGTTTGTGAGTTGTCTGTAAAGCTAAAGCTATCCCATTTCAGGCCTGGACAAGCCCTTGGGGCTCCAGGAAGTTGAGGTTTCCAGAATTTCTAGACATTGGGCACTTGAAGGTGGGCCCGTGGTTTCCCCGCCCCCCCCCCCCCCTTCCCCCCCCCCCCCCCCTGGAAGATATTGCTGATACTCATTTCTGTTAGAGGCTGAGTCAACCCCAGAGCCATATTGCATCTGGGAGGATTATGTCAATGATAAATCCCAGTGACTCCATCTGGAATCAAACCTGCAACCTTTCAGTTTGTAGAGCAGTGCCTCAGTCAACTGTGTCACTGTGTACCCCTGTGAATAGTCCACACTTATATATAATATAACATAAAATATAGACAGAGACAAACTGCTTGGAAAATGACTTCTGCAGTTGTGTATGAACTCTCGCATTTTAATTTGTTATTTTAACTTGTTAATGTATTAATATATAATGCCCAAGCAGTGAGATTTGTTTTTGCGTCCTTGTGAAGATGATAAATTTTCAATTGAAACTCACATGCAGGAGTATGAATTCATGTTTGTTAGTTAAAAGATATGTGTACTGTGATGGTTGTTTATCGTCTGTAATGTATTTTGAAATTTGCTGTCCCTATCCACCGTATTTTTATTTGAACAGATGCCAGCTGCCATTTTAAATCAACATCAAGTTTTTAGTGGAACAGCTATTAGCTGCATCCAACTGTCATGTAAGATCAGTCTCGTCTGTCCTTGTTTGTCTGTATCAATTCAGTCTCCGTCCATTTAACAAAAATATTATTGCCAAAAATTACGTATGGGTACAATTAAACAAAAAAGCGCTTTAAATGTATGTTTTATGAAATATATATATCATATTCACCCGTGTACCAGGCACGCTTTTACCTGGAGTTAGTGTTCAAAACAGCAGAGTATGTGTCTTATTAGGTGATTTTTCATTTCAAAACATAGCTCAGTACTTGAATGTCAATAATGATATCATTGCAATAATATTCATTGCACATTAAAACATACATCCTCTCCTCTTATATGGTTTGTTGAGTTGTGCAGGTATGCTAGTTTGTTACAGGCATCGGCTGCATCATCCTTCGTAACATGCCTGCAGTTGTCAGGCAACACTCGTGTCATTCTAAAATTTGAAATTGCTGCAGAGATGCTGATTCGATTAAGAGGTGGAGAACCTCTATTGTGGTAGATAAACTAAAACTAATGCTTGAAGCAGTACTGTTTCTCATGTTACACTTAAATTCTAAATTATGCTTCTCTTCTGCATGTGATTTCCTAGTTTTACCATTAATTTATGGCAGTTTGTGACTACTGAAACCATTTTATAGGCTTATTACATTAGATGACACTTATCATGAGATATGAAGTGCATTTGTCCTATGCATTTTCATATATACCTTAGAAGACATTGACGTAATTCATGAGTGAAATTGTGGGTATCTTTTCCTTTATTTTTAAGCTGAACTAGTCACCAATGTTGTAGAGAGTTTCTTCGCAATGGCTACTTCCATCTCCACTTCCCTTTGTCCACATGCATTTAGGAAAGCTGTCTATCCCATGCTATTTGTAGGATGCTGACCAACATTCACTGTGCCCTAACTCAGAGATCTGTCCTGTTAGGGGAGGGGGAAGAGAGGCAGTGGAATTACGCAGGGACTTAAAAGCCGGAAGCAGTACGGTAGTAGAAATAATTTACGAGAAGTACAGCTTGTGTACTTGAAAGTACAGTATAACTGTTATGAAACAATTTGCTGTTCGTCATTTGAGGCAGCAAACTCTTTTCTTCACACCTCACGAAGTGAACATGTCCATATCTATGATTGCAGCCAGAAGGTACTGTTTTTTAGTTTGGATGGGAGTGGGTGGATGAAAAACCTGGGGTGTCCCCACAGGGTAGTGCACAGTGCAGCTGGACCACACTACATGAGTGTTTTAGTAAAGATTAATTAATTTTGAAACCTTCGTTAGTTGTTTTCTCTGGTGTATTGACGGACATCCACTCACGTGTGTTGGTTCTGGGGATGAAGGCTGTTATTATCCTTGTGTCTGTGTCTCTCTATTAATATGTGTAATGAGTCAAGACAAGTGAATACTGTATTAATTTGCAGATAGTAGAAATTACGAGTAGCAGTTAAACCATATTGTCATACATACACAGTATTAACATGAATTCAGAAAGGAGAGCAAAACTCTCACTGGAAATTCTGAATAAATGTTGTGTATAAAACTAACACTATTTCTATCATTAAAATCATAAAACAGGTGCTACAGGAGAAAATGCTGAGAAAACCAGGTTTCTCATTACAGGCCATACCTGCTACTTTGGGTGTCGTATCTAAAAAAAAACATTGTGTCAGAGATGTGTATGTGTATATGTCTTGTAGGAAGGTAGTATTTATATAACAATGTTTGTCCTAGTCTGTATTATTAGAATATATCCTGACATAATTGGGCCTTCATGTTCATGTACCATGGTTGAAGTGTATCTGTGAAATTGTACTGGTGCACCGTGAAAGCTCACTGGATAGCAGTGAATGGGAATTGTCACACCCTGAACATTCAATGATCAGAGAAAATTTTCCCAGTATGCACTGAATAGGAGGCTGGATGTGTTCCAGAGCCACACTGGATGCATTGGACAGTAGACAAACATTTCATTCCTGCTGTGCATTGACCATTGATTAAACAGTTGTTCAGCCCATGGCCTAGATACTATTTCAACTGAACTATCACAGCTCATTTGCTGGTACTTTAAAAAATGAAAAGGCTATGCTGACACAGCCACAGAAAGTGAAAATATATATTATAATAATACTGTATTTGGATGCTTAGTTCCTATTTAGCTGAAATAGAGTGCATAAGGTGATTGAACTTGAGTTGCATTATTGCACAGTTGAAAAGCAATTTTCAAACATATTTTCACACTTTCTTACTCTAGACTAATCTCTGTTTTAATAGGAATTATTTGGTGTGAAAGAGAATAGAATTTGAAGGTATTTTATCATTTTTATGTTGCAAAAAGTCGTGTGTTACAGTGATTAATTTGTGAATGAAACTGTTCAATCATAAATCAAAATGTTGTGTGGGTCACCTGTATCTACCTAACAGTTGATACCTGAAACCATTGTAGGTCTACTCAAAAAGTTCTCTAGCTGCACATACAACCTCCCTTTAAATCATGTATTATCACACAGTGAATTGGCGTGTTTAGTAGTCTGTCTTGATTATGTTGCTGTTTTACATTCAGGTGTAATATGTTTTGTTGTTGAATAAGGATGTATCTGATTGAAAGGAAGCGTGCATCAGAGATTTTTTAATTTTGTGAACAGAACAATGCATTTGTGTGAAATTTTGTTACAAAACAGGGAAAACTGCAGAGAAGCAAAGTGTCAGTGGAAGTCAGAGTCATCCCTAGGACCAAAAAGTAGAACACAGCAGATAAAGTGTGAAGACCATTGCTACCGTACTTTCCCATGTAGGTGTGGGATTGTAGCTTCCAGTGTTAGCCTGAAGGTCTTATCTCAGGGTAATCTACGTAGGCGGTCCCTGCAAGGCCCACAATCTTCTGCAACTGGCTGACTTACGAACACAACACTTAGTTCTGGTTTTTTAACACTTAGTTCTGGTTTTTTTTGTTTATTTATTTGTGGCAGTTCACTTTCGGATTACAAGTTGGTATTTCATAACACATTATCAGGTGTATCCACGGCACTTTGATTAAACACGTGTCACTTACAATAATCTATTTGTATAATACGACTTTCAATTAATTGTTGTCGAAACCTTGTAAGTTTTTATAGCACACTCAAATTTACTTGTTGTGACTTCATCAGTCCAAAAGAGAGTGTCTGTCTTCGCATAGTGTCTTCTCCTTCATTCAACTAACTACCCCCTTTATGTATCAAGTAATGCTATTGGCTGCAATTCGAATTTAAAAAAATCCCATTGGCCAAATTAATTCTTTAGAAAACCGAATCTCATTGGTAGCTGATTTAAATCGCTGGACATCTAACTACATTAAACAAACATGTAGGTGCTACTACAAAATGAATCATGTCCTCACGATAACAACGTTTCATGTTTCATACAGAAACACTCAGTTGCAAAGCTTCTACCAACTAGACATGTAATAAATGTTTTACCCAGGCTCAAGTTACTCAGTGCCTCCTACAGTTTTCCTTGTTAAATCATTTATACAAACAAAATATGGAGCCCATTCAGGTTTTGAACCTGGATCGCCGGTACATATCAGGACTTGAACCTGAAGTGCCAGTAACACCGTGCTTTTTTCTTTCTTTCTTTCTTTCTTCAGCTGTTGAAATTTAGCGCATTTTGAGTTCATAATTAGGAGTCAAACAGTGAATAAAGAATTCATACTGTTTCATGGCATCTATGAGAAGCAGAGCAGAAGAAACAACCAGAACTTAGTCAAGGAACACAGCTGGTTCCTTTATCACAATAATGCTACCACTCACACAGTGCTGTCCATTCAGAACTGCCTTGTGGAGGCAGGAACCAGTACTGCGGCCACTAATCTCTTTTCAAGAAACTTTGCGGTTCCTGAAATTGAAAATAAATTTACAAGGACATTTATTGTAAACAGTGGAAGCAATGCAGAAATAAATGCTAGAGCAGGTAAAACAAATCTTTTCAAACCACATATGGAGTGACAGGAAGAGTAGAAACATAGCTCGGATTGTTGCATTAATGCGGGAGGGAACTGTTTCAAAGGAAATAATATTTAATAAATTTTCCTAATACTTGTGAGGTTTTTCCAGTATGAGGAATTTTTTTGTCTTTCATTTGTCTTAAGTCATTCACGATGAGTAGAGATGCTACTTATCATTTTGTCTTAACTGCTTGGTGATGCATGTTTGGTATCACTGGGGTTTTCATTGGTTGCTGCTGCTTTTGCCCGGCAGGCTGTGGCGTAAAGGTCGCTACTGTCAGCTGTGTTGGCGTTGCTATGGGAACAAACCTGATGAGGAAGATGGGCTTATCAACTGCAGTGTCTGCGACAAGTGGATGCACGCAGGTACTAACCTTGGCTACCATAACCTTATTTCATATACAGTGTTAAGAGCATATTGCAAGACATACACTAAAACCACTAACCATGGTGGAAATTATATGTAGTAAATTAAAATCCTAAGTAGTTGTCCCCAGAATGGCCTGAACATTGTCAAAACAGCAAAATTAAATGTTTAGTTAATGTACATCCCCCATATTAATAACTCATAGAAGGCAAATACAGGATTGATAAAATGTGGACCATCGCTGGATGGTCACAAGATTTTCAGTAATGATATGGAGCAAGTAAATATTTCAATAAAATATAAGCTGAAATTGATTTTTGATGTCATACAGAAATGAAGTATTGGACTTTCTGACAATGTTAATTGTAAAATGCTATTTTGCATAAATACCTGAGAAGGGCCACAAAGGGTTCACAGACTGACAGACTTATGGGCATAATCGGCATGATCTCTAATAATCTGAAGATACCAAAGAAGATTACCCTTTGAGTTATATAAATATAGTTTTACATGTATACTTCCAGTATATTCAGATATTAAGGGAGAGAGAGAGATGCCAGCTACTCTTTTACATTCATTGTTCCCTGCATCTTTATAATTGTTTCAAAATCGTGTTGGTTATTATTTTGAAGCCAGCTACTCTGTTATTCTGTGTGGGTAATAGGTTTGTAATGAGAGAGTAATACTGTTAAAAAGAAAAGCTGCAAGGTCTTCCTTAATTATATATTTAACTGAAATATGTTAAAACATGCACTTATGACTAGAGGCAGGTCTCATTTTATGATATTTCTTTTTGTGCATTTCACTTTATCACTGCCTGAAAATTTATACCACTTTTTGAATTTATGTGATGATTTTCAGTTTAACACATTTTGGCATAGGCGGTATGCGATAATTTTTGGTTTAACATGATGCTGCATAACAGTTTGTGGCCGCACGTCTCTTATTTTGGAGGCTAGCAGAAAGTGACTTCAACGTCACATTATCAGTCACATGTATGGATATATTACATTGGTGATACAGTCACATGGATGATGTAGTTCCCCCTTACATAGCATTGGCTTTTGTTATCAAAATGAGTGAGAAACACTCCAGAAACTGCAGTGTGCTCTTCACAGCAAGTCCCTGATAAAGACAAATTATCCTTCAACATGACAATGCATGACCTCATATTACACATCTTATGTCAGATATAGTTGAAAAATATAGCTGGGAGGTTTGCCTCCATTCACCCTATTGCAGTATGGCCTTAGCCACCTCGAACTACCATGTGTTTGGGACTTTGAGAAAGTTCATGTGCTGGATTGACTCTATGATGATGACATGGCAGTCCAGGCAGCCATGCATACATTGTTCTGGCATGCTGAAACTGATGCCTGTGTCACTGCTGGCAGAAATTCATGAGATCATAACGGGTTTTTTGTGGAAAAGTAAAAGCACATCTCCAGATACTGAAGCTGATATTTGATTTTGTACATGTACCATTCTTTTAGTGCAATACAAACATGGGTCATTATTTTCGTGCTGTCTTTAAACAGTATATGTAACAAACAGGGCAAAGAAAGAGGCTTCATCTCAATTCACAGCTAATTGATAGGAAATTCCACTGTGTTTGATGCTGTTTTGTTGCTTGGTTTTTAATTAATTATGAACTGTTTACATTATACCTGTTACTACAACAAACATGCACTAAAGGTTGCATTGTGTTTCTTAAATAACTGTGTATGTTCATTTAGTAATCTTCAGTGTAAAGGACCTGATTAAAGTCTGGTTAATCCTTCATGCCAGTTTGATGTACATGCATTTGTGAGTAGTTTACCCTACTGGCAGTTTGATGTACACGTTACTTTTCCTGCAGTGATCTAGAAAGTGTGTCATCCCCGTTGTGTGTGTGAAACTAGGAAAAGGTATGTAGTCAAACACAACTTAATCACTGAGGTGTATTTAATGACTGTGATGGAAACAATTACATGTTTTGGCCTGTATTGGCCATCATCAGGTTGTCTAGGGAACTTAAGGGCTAGCTATATGCATGCGCGCGCGCGTGGTGTAGAGATCTCTACATACACATAGTTTGACAAACCGAATCAAAACAGGGGTCAGATAAAACACTATGAAACATAACAGATACAGGTAGTAATACAAAATACATGAATATAAAC
>Ga0123352_10004740_pt1 | contig 20155 bp, 8 predicted proteins | sample TergutLab28metaG_FD_89700 | JGI IMG/M metagenome (GOLD analysis project Ga0123352, IMG submission 89700) | Labiotermes labralis P1 segment gut microbial communities from Petit-Saut dam, French Guiana - Lab288 P1 | ecosystem: Host-associated > Arthropoda: Insects > Digestive system > Gut ...
ACACACACACACACACACGCACACACGCATACACGCACACACGCATACACGCATACACACATACACACATACACACATACACACATACATACATACATACATACATACATACATACATATACATACATACATACAGACGAAACTTGCGTGGGGGTGGCAAGGGGGCAAATGCCCCCCTTCTATATTTTTCTCCCTAAGAATTTTTTTTTGGCTACTCTGTTGGATAGAAGGAAATAAAATGTGTGTTTGTATGTTAAGGACTGGTCCAAACTAGTCCTCTCCCTCGTTCTAACTTGACACCTTCATAAAATAAAGTTCCTAGTACCGTTGGAAGGACTTGGATGAATTAATTAAACACTGGAACATAATAAATTATGATAAAGCCCAACGAATGAGTTGGTTTGGACACATGAATAGAATGCCCGAAACTAGCATAATAAAAAGAATACACAAATGGAAACCATTCACAGGAAGACCAGCTGGAAGTCTCAAGCCTCGATGGGAAGATGATGTCAGGAATGATCTGAAGAAGATGAAGCTTATGAAGTGGGCAGAGCAACTACAGGACCGCCTTAAATGGAAGGATGTTGTCGAGAAGGCCAAGACTCTATCAGAGTTGTAGCGCCATAGAAGAAGAAGAAGTACCGATGGACGATTTGACTCCCCACCACCACCACCGGCACACTTTTATTAGCCAAGTTACGCTTACACATACAGCCACACTTAGAGCGGATATGAACCATTGATCCCGTGTGTAAGTTGTCTAATACGCGTCCTCGACCCCAGGTCATTACCTTAAACCGACAGCAATACTCTAAAAATTTGGATAAAGGACAGTAGTTCCTTAAAACACAGGTAACAGGTTATCTGTACAGAGTATATCAGTTACAAGGTAAAAGAGAGCTCCGTGTGGTACACTGAAGTACTCGAATAATCAATAAGTAAGACAAGTCAATACACATATAATTAATGACAAAGAAATTTTTCATAATTAAAAGTTTTCTGTCAGCTGCAGGCACATTCCAATTTAATATACGTAATTGTACGCGTATTTCACAGATTTCAAGCAGAAATTCGCGCTCCAACAAAACTAAGCCAAAAGCAGTTACTATACGAATTGGTAACGTACTTACATTTAGCTGCATGACGATTTTATTGTATGCCCAGTGCCAGCGCTCCCTGACGGTCATCTTCCGCCTCTCTGGTTTCACTTCTTCCTCATCCTCAAAAGAGACACTCTTCGATTTCTCGGCTTGTCCTTGAGACGACTGTCTATCTACACTAGCCGTTGGACTCTCGACAATCGAAGTGTGTGATTGTTCGTCCAAACTTTGCTGTTTCTGCATCATTATCGGTGGAGACGGAGATGCGTGAATTGACGGCGCCTTATTTGACTGAGGCTGGTACGGCTCAATGAGACTGTTCAGTCCCCTCAGTGGAGGTGTGTCTGACCCGTAACGATTCATCAGTGCAGAAGGAGGAGAGTCCCTGAAATTCATGCTCTTGTTATAATAGTCCACACCCGCACTATGAATGGTTACTTCCTCTGCACAACTGTCCAGGGAATCCTGAGTCCGCAAGCATCCCCTACCGTGAACCGAGGTCTGCGAATGGTACACACTGTGGGGAGGAAGGACGGTATTGTTGAAAGTGCTGGTGGTGGAGGCAGCTGTGGTACTCGTAGTCGTCGTAGTTACGATTGCCGAAGGAGGACTGCTGACAGGGGGTGTCACTACAGGTCCTGCGTTTGCCACTGATTTAGAAGATGGTTCTTGGTCCCGACTATCCAACACCATAGTACTGCGGTGCTGGGCAGTTTGTGGCGGCACATGGTTAGCAATGGACACTGGTACTGACGTCATGGTCGTGGTGACCGGTACTGTAGTCGCAGTTGGTGTCATCTCTGCCGGCGTCGTAGTCATAGTTTCAGTGGCCGTGGAATAATCATGCACGCCGCGACGCTGGGCCGAGGAATTTACTGAGGACACTGCTGTTTCGAAAGAGTCTCTGAGATCGTCATCTCGCGATTCCAGGGAGTCTGTATTCTGCTGCAGCAACGGGCTGTTCTCTCCTCTATCGGCCAGGAACTTCTTCCTGGAATCGTTCATTGTGACGCCTGTGTCATTATAATACCCCAAATCTTCCTCCTCCTCGTTCACATAGTCATTCATATCCTGAGCATTATAGTAGTACTCTTCAGAGTTCTGGCGTTGTTGCGTGGAACTATTCCTCCTTTTGGCGGTCGGCACGTTCTGTTGGTAGCCCCTCGTACTCGTAGCACTTAGCCTTCCGTCACTAGTTCTCTTATCGTGCCCTATCACTTCACGATCCTCGTCCACACTGTCCTGCTGTGTCGTTGCGAGGTTGTCAATGCTCCTATAAGCGTAGTTGTAATCTTCATTGTAACCACTGTCCTTACCGACACCTCTGGAAGTATTGTAGTACGCTGAGTACGAACCGGAGTAAATGTCCTGGTCCGCGTAATCCGCCGACGACATCCGTGGCAGCAGAGCATTGTTGCGCCTGGCTGTCGCATTTGTCGTGGTGGTCGAGTTAGTGGCACCGTGGTGTGGGAGTTGTCTCACTGGAGTAGGTGGGAGATGGTGCTTGTGCACGCTGGAGGGAGGTTTCGGTAAATGATTCGTCCTCCCTGTAGAAATGGGAGACGAGTAGACAGCGCTAGTGGTTGTCGTCGCCGTCGTGGTAATGGAAGCTGTTCCTGTGCCAACGGCATGATGCCTGTAACCATCGTAGTAACCAGAAGCGTTATAGTCATAGTCTTCGGTCGAACTCTGGCGGCTACTGGAGTGCCTGTGTGGAGTACGGCGTCTTGTAGTGGTTGGAGTGTTGTTGGCGGCTTTCAATGTTGATGGTGGATATTCGTTCCCTGTGTAGTCCTCCTCGTAACTCAAACCTCCTTGCGGAGAGTAATATTCTTCCTCACCTTCATCTTGAGAATTCACTTTTCCTGTCGTCGCATAGCCATCAACCTTACGGTTTGCTGACCGACTACTGTTCACCCGGTTCTCGTAATGGTCCCTGGCACCATACTGGTCTTTGTAGTAGTACCCTCCCGAGTCCCATTGCCTGTCTTCATCTTCTTGGCCGTATCTGCGAACCGACAATGGAAGTGCACTGATTTCACACATGGTAATAAAGTACAGGCTTCTGGAAAATTTAAAAACTAAAACTTTATTATTATAGAAATGGCAGCTAACACCAGCTTACATTACTTGCTAAGTTCAACTGAAGAAATTTCAATCTACACTACCCACATAGAATACACAATTAAAAATAAAGAGAAATTACATAATATTAACAAATCAGCCTCTTCGGTTAAGGTTTATTGACTATACTTCAGTCGGTATATTATGCTACAGAACGCAAGACCGAGAGACGGTAGTTTAATTCTCGAAATGGGCAAGAGAATGTTCTCTTGTTTAACGTGTCCGTAAAGTTCTGAGCCCCAGCCAGCTCCCTGTTCAACAAATACTCGGAGAAATGTGGCCAGGGCGTGAAACTAGGCACTAAACTCCGTCCAGTGCCGAAGCTAAAAATGTGGGGATTTGAAGTTCACTTTTTCGTAAGTTTTATGACGTGGCTTTCGTTAAGCACATGGACACCTTAACTATTGTCCTTTCTCCATCTGTACAATGTGAAAAAGAGTAAATGTGTTCTTTTGTTTTTAGTTTTCCAACAGGAGAATGTTTTATGGCATATTTTGACTGGATCTCAATTGGCTAAACGTTGATAACTTTCCTACGCTCAGCGGACAAGTTAAGATAGCCTGAACGAGTTCCGCGGTTTTTTTTATCAGACTACGTGAACCTCAAGAACGCTAAGGGGAGTTTCTAAAAACACGTTTAAAAGTAATTTAAACTGATGAATTTTGCACTGCCTAATGAAGCCGTTCAAAGCGTTACGCGACAAATTGACTGCAGTGTCCATGAAGAATAAGTTTAAACGCTACTGGCGTTTTAGGATATGATGTTCCTTATCCGTTTGCAACACGAATTTCGTCCCACAGCTGTTTAAAGTCAAAATCCTACTGCGTAGTAAACAATTCGCGTCTCGGTTACACACACCTTAAGAGCTAACGCAGCTTTTCACTCTGCACAATACATGAAACGCATAAATACATTCTGTCACTTTATTGTTTCTTTAATTTTCAAACGGGCAGTGAACTTCTTTTATCAATGCTAATTTCCAGAACAGCTGTCTGCGGACACCGTCAGACACATCAAATTTGCACGATACGGTATAATAATACACGCATATATGAATCTATCTCGATAGAACAAGAGCAAATATTTAAATCACGATACAACGCAAGTTCAGGATTACAAAATACGAAAGATCTGTAGATCGTACTTTACAACACAAGCTACATTTTCACAACAATGCTGAATGCTGCCGCTTCTCTTAGCTAGGCAGACAGTCCGGGCTGTCAACACCTAAACCACCCAACCCTATGCTCCTCTTCTTTGTATACCTTAAATTAATCAATTTACGAATTTTATAAAGCATATCTTATGCAAATAATGGAATATACATATTGTATTTTACCAAATGTAATACAAGATATCCAGTGCAAGGTAACTGAAATTAACAGAACTGAATTGAACTGAAGTGAACTGCCTTTGTTTACAATGTTAATGCTACTAATGGTTAAGGCGGTGAATTCTTTCTTAAGCATACTGAGTTGTTAGTGTGTCACTGCATGTTCAAAAGCAGAAAGAAGAATGTTCAGTTTCTTCATGTCTCCCCTTTTTTTTGAAGAATTCCCTACTGCCTGTCCTTTTATCTCTAATACTGAATGGACCCATAACAATGGCATTGATATGCAATTTGTTTAAAAAACTGCAATCTTAGTGCTTTGTTGAATAATTATTTTAAACCTGAAAGTTATCAGGCCAAGGGAGCGCATCTATCTAAAGTTCCTTTCATGTAGTGTCCTTGGTTACACCATGAGCAGTTATTATTACCCCTTCATAAACTACAATGCTAGTAACACTTTTATCGAAAAGCAACAGAACGGTTCAGGTTCAAAACTTCAAATTAAAATTAATACTTTAAAGACTAGGGTTAATTTAAGCTATACATAGAGTTAGTAACTCATACAGGACATAGCCTATGCCCATTAAAAGCCCTATGGGGTAAGGCTGTGTATGGAAATAACTGTCATTTATTGCTAAGTTTATTTCCAACTTATTGCCCTAAGCTCACACATAAAAGATACTCTACATCCTTCGGTCACAGCATACAGCTATCTGCACAAAGAATTCACTCGATGAATACAACGCTCGGCCGTACGCATGACTTAAAGCTAAAATCTGACTGCAGTGACTACATGTGAAGATGTTTGGATGCAAACATTACTAATCTAATCCTGCACACATATTACCTATAACGATGTCTCCATATGTATGCAGATATGTTTTAATCTTCAATTTATATTTCAACATTTACCAATGACAATGTTATGTTTCAAATGTATGTGAACTTTGTGTAACATGTACTCCCTCAGAATGGCCATGTGTTAGGTCATAGACCATAACACGCAGGAGTGACCTTCACATTTGAAGTGGTGCAATAAGTTCACCCATATATGTTTATTGTATGGAAGGTTTGTAGCTTTAAACTTGATGTTTTGTGTAATGATCACTGAAAACATGTAAATACTGTATGAAGAAACTGCAGTTTTTCTCATGTTAAACTTTGTGGTGTATACAAAAACCAACGACCTCTAAAGGTTAACAAAAAAAATTAGCCTTCTTGGTTATTACAATGTGTAGCATCATCAGTTTGTCTCAACGTTTCAGAGTTTCAGAAGGACTTGCTACTTCCATTTTCAGAGCGACTGAATTTGGTTTGGGCAGAAACTCAAGGAAACTTTAGTTTGCACATGAAACATTTCAGCAGCATCAAACTGAATTAATAATGGCAAACACTTTCTCCTGGGTAAAGTGATGAAAACATGAAGCTGACCATTCATCTCCACCTAGCAGCGAGGTTAAGAATTAATGGAACTATACCTCCACTTTCCCACATGCCTTCATGGCATGTATAGGTATTGCTGTACCTTTACAAATATAAGGAAGTCAGTTATCCTACAGTTTGAGGCAGCCAGTTCTCCAGAAACTTCTGAACAAACGTTTGATACTACATGGCCGAATAACCTTGCAGACTATCACATGAACAACACCCACTCTCAAAGCCTGAAAACACAAAAATTAAAATAACTAAACCTCTATATAATTCTATCATCTTCTTTACACTTAGATGTTTCCATTACACAGGTGTAATCTACCTCACTGCTGATTAACAGGACTAAGCACCTGCTAGATTCAAATTGCACATTTTGTTCAGTCTTTGCCTGGTCAAATATTAAGGACTTCATTCTATTGGTATAAGGCACCAGTTAGAGAATGTTATAATGGGGGGAGGGGGGGGGGGAAAAAAAAGAAGACAGTAAATTTTTCTGTCCTTGGTGTAAATAAACATCACATTGAAAGAAGGATAGGCTTCACACACAGATATCCACATTAACTGTAACCATTCAAGTACCAGAGGTCAGAGTTTGCATCTACATTTTAATGACATAACTGTAATGCTTTGATGCCAAACACTATAATCCATCTCAATGTTCCAGAATATTTCTGTTATTTTAATTTCAAGCTAATATAATTTTTAAGTCCATCTGTGCTTGAAATGACACACAAATGGGAAAAGTGTGTATGTTCTGTCCACTTATTACACACTGAAAACAAGTGAATAGATTTGTATAAGACAACATATCAGGGAATCTACAGTCAACATTGCCACAAGTTCATATATTTCCATTACAGTTCCCATTACAAGTAGATGATGACTGAAATTTACAAACTCTCATCTTATACCACAGATACCACTAACCTGATCATTCAATATACTTCAAACATCAGTTAGCATTGTCAAGTAGTCTTGTGATGACATTTTTGCAAGAAGGATGTCACATCTGTGACTATGATAAACAGATTTAAGGACTTTACTAATAAAATCTGCTTCCATTTGTTAAATTGCATTAATCATATCAGCTTCAGATTGATTGTAGTGTGACATGGAATTTTGTTTTAGGTGTACATGAACACATAATCCTACACACATTTACACTCACATATGGAATTTTCCTTTTCCAGAACTTGCATTAACTCTGGAGTTCTAGAACAACTTGCCCCTTCAAGGTAAATATAAGAAATCTATGAAATAATCTTCAATTTTTAAAGTGGTTACAATATACTAATATTAATTTTTGTTTTTGTATGTCACACATACTTTATGAGCTAAGTTTGTGCCTTATTTTTCTTGTCACAAAATTCCCTGTAGTTACAAAGTACCTAATGTTTTCAAGGACCAAAATTTCAAGATTCCTGACCATTTTCTTCATACATATTCTCAGTTAGAGTGATAAATATTCCATTTGACAGGCTGTGAATTTCCACAAGTATTCATTTATGTAATAAACATAACCTTATTACAATTTTAAAGTTCAATATAAACGTTATTTTGCTTGACAAAATGCAGAAAGACTCTGACATTCAGCCACATGACATGTCTGAGTAATAACACTGACCTGTCATCTTGGTAGGGGTACTCTCCACTGGTGCTGTAATAGTCGGTAGAGCTGTAACTTTGCGAGTGATCATACCCCCTACATGGAATTCAGATCAAGACAAAATAGACAAAATATTAGACAACAGTGATACTGGTATACATGTAAAGTTTGCCAGTGCCCAACAGGCAAACAAATATATCAGTACAAGAATACCGAAGAAAATCTGTACAAGACTAAAGCAGCAATATGGTATACTAAAACATGCAGGCAAAATCATCTAACACCTAACTACATATCATTCAAAATAAGTGGTAACAACCAACAATGCTGCAAAATGATAAAAGCTTCCACTCAACATCGGAGTTCCAGTCACATTGTTTAAGTGGCTGGACACTCTGTAGACACTAGGCAGAATACTATATGCTACATGTACAGAAATGTCCTCCTGATGATGAACATTTATTTGTTTGAAACGTGTAAAGGATAGTTCAACTGGAATAAATTAATGAGAAAAACTGTGCAACTTGTTGGTCATTCTCACATATATGAATCACAATGCATGGTTCAAAGACTGTAAAGGTTTTTATTAAGTTATTTTTTTTTTTCCTTCCTCAACTGTGCTATCCACCAGTCACACTAGACACAAACTTCCCCAAAATCAATTACTTCTATTCCAGTGTATTATACAGAATATTTTTAAAAAATGTTAAATTTATTAATTCATAACCTGTATTTGTTTCATCACAGCCACCGGCTGTTTCATATCTCATATTTCTAATTCACTTTCCAAGTAGTACTGTTCAATGGCTATGGAACTGTATCTTTTTTGTTCTAAGCAGTGATCCACACAAAAAAAATAAACAGGAAAATAAGACTCAGCAGGTAATGGTAGCTTCTGCCTTTTGAATGTGCATATATATGTAATACAAATCACTATAGCATGAAATAATCTTTCAGTATGTGTCTCATTTCCCAAATTACAACTGTAAAAATTTTCTTTCTAATATACATAGTATATTGATTTAATTAAAATCATAATACATTATATTCTAAAGCAATCTTCATGGATAATTTAGCATGATGAACTAGTGCTGTATTCATTTATTCATTTATTGTATTTCTTTTATTGTTTCTTAAATCTGTATGTGTATATATTCATTTGACAACACTTATATTCTTCCTTTAAGTAAATTTTATTGATAGCTCTTCATCTACATGTTAACTATATGTTGTTTATATTGACTATTTCCACAGCCACATGAAATTGTATTTTGATTGGATTTATGGAAAATAAACTAACTAACTCAGTCATTGTGAAGTGAGAGAGAAAACCAACAAGATGCAACAGTTAGATGTTTATTATCAACACTTTCTCAACATGTTTCGGGCATCATTATGCCCATCTTCAGGATACCAAGATGTGTGTTACTGCATGTGGTGTGCTGCGCTGGTACTGCTGGATGTGGTTGGTAGCGGTTGTGGGGCGCTGTGTTGTAGGTTGCGAGCACTGTGAAGGTTACTGTTCGACTTCACAGTGCTCGCACCCTACAACGCAGCGCCCCACAACTGCTACCAACCACATCCAGCAGTACCAGCGCAGCACACCACGTGCAGTAACATACGTCTTGTTCTCCTGAAGATGGGCATAATGATGCCTGAAACATGTTGAGAAAGTGTTGATAATAAACATCTAACTGTTGCATCTTGTTGGTTTTCTCTCTCACTTCACAATTTCCTCACGATGCACGGTCACAGAAACCTAAAGCTAACTCAGTCATGTTATTGGTATAAGGAAACAACAAAGAATAATTAAATTTTTTGCTTGATTTGTTTTATTATTTTTTTACTAAAAAACGAATTTCGCACAAAATATTTACCAGAGCAAGCATAAGTACGAAAGCAAGATTCAGCATTAAACCAGACATATTACATTATGTGAAATATTATTTAAGGGTATAGACATTATATCCAAAAATACCAGTAACTGAAAACTTGTTATTATTTATACCCCACACACAAACAATGAGAGTTTCAATATCTGTATTAAGATTTTTTAATACAATTAGAACAGATTTATCAAACCAATAATCACTGTCCTGTATTCAGTTTTCTCCATGGATAGAATTCTCTCATGGCTCTTTGAAATAACTTCTTCTGCTATAAGACAAATGGTTAATTAAGTTAATGTATGTATGGTAAGAATGATATTCATGCAAATTTACTGTGTTTTGCACTTATGAATAAATACATAAGGTGCATGGTACCATAAAAGTATTATTCTTAACATGTTCAATTTCTGCAACAACTAACCCTATATACCATATGTAACATAAATAGCTCAGTAGAAGGGAACTCTATTCTTCTGGTCTATTATGCAGCATGTAGTGGAAATTCCTTATTGACATTTTGGGACAACCTATCAGCCCCATCTTCTCCTTTGAAGATGGGAATGATAGTGTTGTCCTGAAATGTCGGAATGGAATTACCACTACACATTGTGTAATAGCCCAGAACAGCACAGTTTTCATCTGCTTGCCAGTGGAAGCCTGAAATCTTGCAAGCACAATAAATGGTTAAATTGATATGTGTTTAGCATACAAAGGAAGTAACTCTTGTGTGTGAGGCAGACTTCTTATTGAGGAAATACTAGTTGATTAAGTAGACAAGAACTTCCTCTACCTTTCAATAACCATGTTGAAAATTGCTCACCACTGTTGTCTATACTGAAATAAATGGCTCCAGGTCACACTCTCTGACATAAAAACTATTTGACAGAAGTATTATCCTCCCACTTGCACCTCTATCTTACAACTGGACTCCTCCCAACAACTTCCACAACCAACATTACATTGCAGACAATTTTCAGGTTAATCAGTGTTTTATTCTGCTCAAATGGTACAAATTACAGGTAGTATGATAATCAGGTCCCACAGCAGGCCTCAGCTGCTGGGTGGGTCACAGGTGGCGGATAGCGAATGGCCACCAGATATGGTGGTTAGCTGCGAATAAGGGGAAACCCAAATAAGCAGTCCTGTACCCAAGCAGCAAGACTATAAGAGAGTGAGGGGGTAGCCTGTGGCAAGAATACAACCATTAAAAATCACATATTCTCCAGGACGGTCTTGTTACCTGGCGAGTAAGTGCCACCAGTAAATAAGCACTGCCAAAGCTGCCTTGCAGGTGAAGGGAAGAAGCCCCAAAGGCTAAGGGAAGGAAAACCCTGAAAGAAAACCAAGTGGAGAACGGCCTCTATAAGCGTGCAGAAGCTAACCCATCTAGGGGAGAAAACCCTGAAGACAAATCCTAGTCCTCCAGGATGGGGGATGGACATGGGGCTAGCAACTCAATTCTGGAAAAACAAATTTTGCTGTGAAATTTCAATCAAGTATTGCCAGTTGGACAATTTTGCCTTTGAAAATGTGGAAAATTTTAATTATCTGGGTTCCAACTTGAATGCAGACAATAAAATGAATATAGAAATTGCTGAAAGAATAGCAAAAGGCAACAAAGCATATAATGCCAATACAAAACTAATAAAATAAAAATTCCTTAAGGAAAACACCAAAATGAAAAAATATAAAATGATGATAAGGCCAGTTGTTACATACTCATCAGAGACTTGGACTTTTAACAGCAATAGATGAAAATAATCTAGGCATTTTTGAAAGGGAAGTACTAAGAAAGGTATTTGGCCCTGTCAATATTGACAATATATGGAGAACACAAAACAACATGGAGATTGATAAGGTAATAGAAGGTGCAGATACAGTGAGATTCATCAAGGCACAAAGAATTAAATGGCTGGGGCTTGTTCAAAGAATGGACCAAGCAAGACCACATAGGACGCTACTAAATTGGAAACCCATGGGAACTAGACCAGTAGGAAGAACAAGACAACGATGGCAAGAGGTTGTTACGGAAGATTTAAAAAAGCTGAAGATTAAAAACTGGAAGGAAAAACCAAGGACAGAAGAACTTGGAGAGACTTGGCTGAGAAGACAAAAACCCACAAAAGCTTGTAGTGCCAAATGATGATGATGATGAGGAGGAGGAGGAGGAGGAGGAGGAGGAGGAGGAAGTATCCCAAGGATATGCAGTCTTTCTTGTTTATTTTTTATATATTATATGGTTGAATGGAAGTAAACCACAGATAACCTGTGAGTAAATTATTAGAGTCTGACTGTGATATAAACCAGGTATCTCTTGCCTGCAGTGAGACACATTATGATCCCACCAACCAAAGGCAGCAAAATCTGGTCTAGTAAGTAAATAAATAAGTATATGATTTAGTGAGTGAGAGACTGAATGACAGTATCGGTTATAGTGAGAACAGTTCCATTGTGTTTAGCTTCTATTTTGTCTATCTTGTTTCCTTTAAACAAAAACAAAAACAAAAAATAGAGAATTCCAGTCACCTGATATGTGGTACCAGTTCAATGACATACCTTCACCAATGTTCTGGGTACATTAATACCTCTATTTTTTATTGGTCTGTGCAGTCTAAGAAAGTTTAGAATAGAATCTTGCTGCTCATCTGTGTGTCTTTATGTGTTTGTGCATATGCCCCAATAGAAACTTTTGAACCATTTGACTGTCACAAAACCTGCTACACCAATTAGAGACCACTCCCACACCTAATTCTTCAATTTTCTGCAACTTAGGAGATATAAAAACCTGTGAGGCTGATGTGACACTAAAGCCTTTAATATTAGGGGTCCTCAAGTTATGTATGATAGCAGACCTTACAAAAACATTCAGTTCTTTTTCAAGTAATACATTTTGTGCAATGTCATTTATCATGAAAACCATTTGGAAATTTTCTTTCTCTTTTGGTTTGGTCATGGTAGTGATCTATGGGAGTCAGATGTATGGAAGTCACAACACAGTTCATAAATGCACCTACTTGTTACATGTGAAATATTATTTGTGTGTGATCAACTACAAGAATGGTGACAACATGGAACTTTGTGGTTATATTCACCAAATTCCAAGTAAGCCAAGTCTTCAAAACTGTCCCTTAGAGCATATCATTAGCAAAATTCAAGTAAACAAAATGGGATTAGAAACAAATAGGACATCAACTTCATCTCTTTACTGACTATATTAATAAATGGGCAAAAAAACAGACATCACGAAGAAAAACAAAAAATTTAACTGGACACATAACATTGGTCTAGAAGTAATAGAAGCAAATGCAGATAAAATTATGTGTCATATCTCATCAGAATGCGAACCAAACTTATAATGAAAGGATAAGCAAGAGATTTAAAATCCAAGTCTTCTGGAATATTTTATCATGTCAACTAGCAAAATGTTACAGATTTTGAAGAATTACAGTGCCTCCATATTCAGAATGAAGAAGTCAAAGATGCAAGCAATTTCCTTGGAATTCTTCATCCTGAAAATGAATGCACTACACTTCTTCGAAATTTTTGTAACTGTTTACCCGTCAGAAAGGTGTAACTGTCCAGAGTATATGAATTGTTAATTACATCACTGTGCAAAACACAAATATTGCAGATAATAGCTTCTCCAAAAATATAGTAAGGTCTAAGCATGTGGGAATAATGTAACAAATCAAAACATCTTCAGAAGGAAATTAAGTACAGATTAAAGTAGAGAATTGTTTGTTGCCATTCAATTAAAGATGAAACATTTTTGTCTATATAATTTAATGCAGCTCCTACCTGGAAACATACATACCAGCAGATTACATAAAAATATTAATTTTGCCTTTTGCCTTTTTCTGTGTTTGCAACATTAATGGGAAGAACACAGGTTTAGGATGACAGAAAACAGAGTGATGAGTTTATTCAGATATTTGAGTCTAAGAGAGAAAAACAAGGACAGTTTGGTGAAAACTGTTTACTTAGGACTTTCCATCATTTCTTATTAGTGTAAGAGCATGAAATACAATGAGATGTGTAGTGGGAGCAGTCATGATACTATGAGTAATCCATACACAGCCTGTAAAAACATGTACAGAAAAAAACCTAAGCAAAGAAAGGAGAATGTTATTAAAATGGTATCTTAAAGAAATGGGATGGTGTAGACTGGATTAAATTGGTTGTGGATATGGATGATTGAGGAGGCCATTAGAAAATGGAAACTGATAACCTTTATGTTCCATTTAAATTGCAGATTTTCTAGATTGTATCTGCAACTACTATATTCTGAAGCATGATTCTGCTCCATGGAATAAGTTAATTATTGAAAAGTACATAAATGGAAGCGTTATACTGTGTTCTGTCATCACAGTATTCTTTTGTGTTGATGGCCACTTGAATGCTTCAAGCAATAAATATTTGAATACGGAGTTAAGTGAAATGTCTGAGATGCGGACTGAAATGAGTCTCTTTAGAACAGGATGCAAAAGCACTTCATTTATGTTTATTTGTAATTTAACAATGATGGTAAATCAGGCTGCAGAGCACTGAATGACTGAATGATAGTGGACAGATTGAATGATGAATGATAAACTGAACTATATGTGCAATCAGAATTTGTTGTTCAGCACACAGGTGGCTCACCTTGAGGGTATATGTAATTTATGTTTGATTTTAAAAACTATATTATGAAAATCTTGTCAAAATCTCTGAGCTGACATCTAGTGAGTTTAAAGGGAAAATTAAAACTAAATGAAAAAGAAGAAAACTGCACATTCATAAGTTTTCATTACATTTGCCAACATTGCAATGTACTAGACTGGTACTGGTCTCGTCACACTCTGTAGGTGGCTGTCCGGTGCACAACCTGTGCACCAGACAGCCACCTAGAGAGTGTGACGATACAGATGCCGTATAATACAATTTTGACCTCCTGATGATGAGCACAGTAGTGCTCGAAACATGTAGAGGGATACAATAAACTTATTATAAAACAAAAATTTGTGCATTAAGTTGGTCAGTTACTAAGATTATCAGGCAGAATGTTTGTATGACAAGTAACAAAGTATTGTATTGTAGAGGGAGGGTGAGTGTGCTAGTGTTTGTGACAGCAGTACAAAAACAAATCGAGACATCTGTCCTCGACATTATCAGACCAGTGATGATGGAGAATACTGCATTACCTGTAGATATTTCGATGCTGTTCTTCTGTGCTGTAATACCCGTCTACATAATACTGGTCATCATACAAGGTTGTCTGGCGCTCCAAGCTGGGGCGTCGGTTCGTCCCTGGAAAATGAAAACACATATGAGAATCTGTGTCATGAATTAGCTCTTGGATAAGTGAAACAATTGCCCAACCTGATAGAATTGTTAAACAGGAAATTACTACAAGAATGTGTAATGTTTTGAACATTTTTTAACAACTTGAGTCTTAACCACCAAGTCTGAAACCTACGTCTCATCAGGCGGAAGAGGGGGGAAGAATGGTCCTAATCTGGTAGGTCATTTTCAAAAGGCTAGTCTCTGTCACTAAACAAGAATTGCTCTCTAACAGACGCCCATCATCATATGACATTACGCCCTCTTTTCCACCTGATGATGAAGCGAACATCAAGTTTTCAGAAACTTGTAGTATAAAAATACCCAAGACCATTTATAATTACCACAACACTAATCACTCTTATTGGAATAATCCACTGTCAAAATCCTTGAAGATTTCTGGGTCTACATAGTTTCAACTCCTACAAAGAGTGATCAATATGAACTCTAGGGGTACTTAAACACATTTTATGTTTCTCTGTGTTTTCATCACACTAAACTAACTTCCATCTTTTCAGTATACTTTCAAAAATGTAAGTCACCTCTTGTTCAAAGAATAAATTTACTAATATTATAACCAACGACCAAAAAACATACAGCAGGAAGAAATGTCAGAGACAGGCATTGTTCCCATGGACCTGCTGTTTGAGAGCACAAGTACTACAGTAGCTACAACTGTAACGTTCCACTTCATTTCATGTTTTCGTGACACTTGTTCGGTCACAAGGGGAAGATATAGTAAAGGTAAAGGTAAAGTAACCCCGTTAGAGGCCCGGTGTGGCCCAGAGGGTGGGTAGAGGTATAGCTCTAGTCTTCCATGACCGCGACACTAGAAGGGGGTAAGCGGTCAGCAGCACGCCCCGGCCGCACTTTACCCCCGGGAAAGACCCGGTATCCATTTTACAGGAGGCTGGGTGGACACCAGGGCCGGTCTGGACGGGCGGAAAATCTCGTCCCCACCGGGATTCGATCCCGGACCGTCCAGTCCGTAGTCAGTCGCTAAGATATAGTATATTAAACCTTTAAACGCCGAGTTAAATGCCATCTGCCACCTGCTGGCATTATTAGGAGCTCACCATATTCTCCACGTTAGCAGGATAAGGGTTAAGGGATTTCAAGAACAATGATGAGGAAAATATTTGGACATAGTAGCGGTCTACAAGAGGTCTGGCATCTTTCACATAGCGAGGAGGTTAATAGTTGTTACTTCCTTCCAAATATGAGCCTTCTAGGTTGATTAAATTAAGGTGGTTCATGTAGCAGGAATGTGATAAATGAAATCTGCTTGCAGTTTTAAAGTTGGGGAACCTGTAGCATAGATTTCACTTTGGATAACTGGATGCAGACGACAAGCAGTTTTACGACGGTTCTTTAGAAGTAACATCTGCTGATGTGGAGTGCATGCTTCTGGCTCACAGTAAAATAACCGCTTGTTACTTGTGAAGAGGAAAGTGAATCGTCATTTGACATCTCACAGCGGCGTTAAAGATTGAACACTTTTGGGACGATATGCCTTGTCGAATTTAAATATTTATAGATGTATCGTAAGGCACTACACTCGTCCAAAACTTCGGTATCTATCAGTATACAGACACAACGTTTCAGAATAGTTTACTCGTCGTTGGGTTCCACATTATATAATAAACTGTTTATTAGCTGACCGACTTTTGACTTACGAAGAAAATTTCTTTCGTGGAGTTCACTAATAATTACGTACTCGCGTCAGTATATTATTAAATGAGACTTGCATGAAAATACGTAGCAGCCCACAGAGTAATTAGTATTTGGAAATGTGTTATACAAAATTAGACAGAAATTTCTAAGTTTTTTTTTTTGAGATTTAATTAGACTTACCGTACATTATTTACGGTTCTTATGGGTCAAGTTCCAATTTGCGTAATGCCGTCACTAAAAGGTCATAAACACACTCCATAAACGGCTTCACTGTTCTATGATTCTTAACATAGTGCAATCAACTGATGCCTAGATATTCGCGACGTCGTAGAAATACTAGCCAATATAATCAACTTTTAAGACTACAGCCCTCTGGGATGACGCGGTGTAATTTCATAGAACACCAACGTTACGGAAAACCCCTGCTGTCTCCACTTTCGGGACACATGGCGTCACACCCCAGTTTAACCCCGACGTAAACTTCGATACTTTTTCTTCTCTTTTTCATTAGAGTCTTTTTTTTTAGCATGTAACCATGACATCCTTAGTCAGCAAAAGTGTGCGTGGTTGCTGAGTCTGCAATGAAGTGTATGCTACTTATAAGAATGAGTATACAACTGATGTAAATATATCCCTGCTTTTTTTCACCAAGACTTCCTTGTATTATATCACATATAATTCAGACGCCAGCATCTTAATAAACAGTCTTTTTTAATACAACTGAATTTATTCAGGTATTTATTTAATCAAATCAGATTTAATCACGGTCGTTCACTTCCATAACTAGCAAATTTACCCTTCGAAAATTTTGTGTATTAATTTGCAACGTACTATCGCCTACCAAATACAGCTGGCTTCATTGAACCAGACGTAAATACATGTTTCACAAACCTGAATAAGGGTTAGCTGCATATTTCATAACCACACTGTCACTGTTCACGTTTCTTGGAATTAGACTAGAAGTTCATTCAAAACATTTACGTAAATTTAAAAGTATATGTATAGAATGACACGTTTGCCAACCACCATACTCTTCGCAAGCTTGATTTTTGGCACTTTTCGAGCTATTACGACTGCAAAGTGTAATATGATATTTAAGTAATACTTGCCACACAAAATCTACAAACACACACTCACTCACAACTCATTCTTTGTATATAACTGCTTATTAGCAAAAACAGACCTGATTTATACATATTTAATTCAACAGCGGAAGTTAACTGACATGATTAAAGCCGATTTATATTTAACTGCCGACACACACGGCATTCTTAATGGATTCCTTTTATGGCAGTCTCCAGAAACGCCAAAAGTGTTCTAGAAGCATCTGAATGTTGTGCAGTACATAAGAGAAATTATGTCATTGGTCTAATCACTAAGACGTTTTCTTTTATACGTGCCAATTGGTGAGTGATCAGACTTTAGTTTCTCCTTTGGATTTTTCCCTTAGAGTTCAATTCAGTTTACCTTTAGCTGACAAAGCAAGTATTTCGCTCGACGCTGAGTCATCTTTTGTATCAGTACGGAATATCTACCACGTACACTATACAAAAGTTACAACCTTAAACAATATAACAATTGTAACTTGCAACAAAATCAATTATTGCTGTCTCAATAAAATCATTTATCTCAAAGTCTTGTTTGGACTGTCACATTCCAACTTATGTGAACCTCAAATAACTCTTACTGCTGCTTTTGAGAATTATACAGCCTGAGTTCCCGCCAAATGTAAATTAATATGGTCCTTTGATGTAATGCTATTAATATATGAAAAGTCTGAAAGTGTGCAATTTATCGACTGGCAATTTTAAATATGACTATTATGCTAAGAGAGGCTATAGGCATCTAATTATTAATGGACCGTCCTTTGCTTGCCATGGTCACTGGTGTCGGTAGAGCAAGTCCTGTAGGCCTACTATGGACATGTAAGCATGAAATCGAGAAGATAAAACCTTTTGGGTTCGTTTTGAAATAACAAAACGAAAATCTTCGGCTATATTTGAAGTACAAGCAAATATCAGTGTAGGAAGACATGTCGAAATTTGTCTAAAGGTTATGTTCTATAAAAAACAGACACAATTTATTAATTTATTCCTTCTTTATTTCCCTTATAGATATCTGTTTATTCTAAATGAAAAATTACTCTCGTGTAAGTACTAACCACCTCTGGTCCTCTTGGTAGGTGCGCTGCTGCTGTTGTAGTAACTGCCGTCCTGATAGATCCTGTCATCCTGTTCCTGGGAAGGGTATGTTCCACCATAGTTACCCCCTCCATACCAGGCATCCGGACTGTCAGCAACAAGAAACAAACGCTTCAGTAGTCAATTGGTTTTTAATTTATTCTGTGGATTCCTGTAACTTAAAACTATATGCCCATTTGTACGTTCGATTCTACAGTATTAGTGGGGACAATTTTTAAAAGTTACGAAACTTTGTTATTAAAATGTAGCTAATTTATTCTTACGAATTAATATGTGCCGCTTAATTGAAAAAAAAGGTCAATGTAAAAGAAGACATTATGTTTCGCAATGTTCGGTAAAACAAAACCGAAAAAGTAAATCTACTATGGAAATATTTGTATGGGACTACGTCACATTTATTTTCTTTAAAAAAATCAATTAAAAAATCACGAACAGGGCACTTTGAAACACTTTTTTTTCACCACACAACCAACAGTTACAGTTCGTTAGGTGCGTCTCCATATGACGTACAGAACTGAAATTTTATAAACTTTAAACACGTTAATTACGCAGCAATGTAATGTAAAACAATACACGTCTCCAAAGAAACATATGCTTTGGAAACTTCCAAAGTTCGGAATATTTTTCCATAAAGTCTCCTTCATTATCACCACAATTTTCCCACCTTTGTGTGGGACGCTGTAAGCCGGTCGTGTAAAACTCTTTGCAGACGCGTCGGAGCTCTTCATGCAATCTGTGTTTCAGCTCGTCTTCTTCTTCAAAAAAAAAAGGCGTCTTCGGAGGTAATTCTTCAGGGGGTCAAAAGGTGTAAGACGGAGGGTGCTGAATCGGGACTGTAGTGGACGAGGGAGAACAAATTCCAGGTGAAGACGTCTGCGGAGAAAGTCATGGCTAGCGTCTTTTGGCCATAGAAGGCACCCTGTTACGAGAATTCTTGAACAGAGGTGCCACAGCAATTCAGAGAGATATACGTGTATATGCAGACATTAAAGAAGTTACAATAATGAAATCTAAGTGTTTGGCCAAGTAGGAAATTGATCAAGTCCTCCTCATCCCTAGAGGTCCGATATATCACCCTCCGTCTTCCATCTTTATGTCCCCTGAAAGTAGATCTCCGAGGATGTCTTTTGCTAACGACGAAGAGCTGAAACACAGCATGCGTAAAGCTGTGGCAAAACAATCTCAACTTTTTGAAGATGTGCCCATGATATACACAGTGCGTCTACTAAGTTTTATGACTGGCATTGTAAAAAGTAGTTATGTGAAAGAAATGAGACTTTTATTGTTTAGTTTTCTACACAGATCCCTTGTAACTGTACACACAGATTTGCACGGTCACACGGCTTCTGGATGCCTTTTTATAAGTCGCCCTTTGCAATGGTGTTTAATGTACTTGTCATGGTTGTCTGGATGTCCGAAATCGAGTCAAAGAGGCGCCCCTTCAAGTGGGATTTCACTTTTTGGAACAAAAAGTAATC
>Ga0123352_10004742_pt1 | contig 20152 bp, 19 predicted proteins | sample TergutLab28metaG_FD_89700 | JGI IMG/M metagenome (GOLD analysis project Ga0123352, IMG submission 89700) | Labiotermes labralis P1 segment gut microbial communities from Petit-Saut dam, French Guiana - Lab288 P1 | ecosystem: Host-associated > Arthropoda: Insects > Digestive system > Gut ...
AGGGGCGAGCATTGCTAGCCCCATTTATGCTGACGATAGTGTTAGTTCCAAAATATATTGCCAGCAGACATGGGGCGGGCAATGCCCGCCCCTACCGTTTGTGTAAAATTATATATAATCACCTAATAATATTCCATCTTGAAAATCAACCACAATAAGGAATAGGGGCTAATTCACATGCCAGAACACAAGCAAAACGTCTTTTCAGTAGCTACCTTACTTTTGCTGGGTTAGTAAGTCAGCATGAAGAAGGTAAAAAGTTAGATTAGGGTCAGATTGCGGGGGTACAATGTTTATAAGAGGTGGTGATGCGAGTGAATATCAATATTTTAGTCGTTGAGGACGATATAAGAATACAAGACATGGTTTGTAAATTCCTACGAAAAGAAGGATGGCTTGTGGACGCTTGTGCAAACGGTGACGATGCACTAAATCTATTTTATGATAAGACATATCAGTTAATCATACTTGATATTATGTTGCCTGGAACAAATGGACAGGAGCTTCTAAAAGAACTTCGGAAAATCAGAGACACTCCCGTTCTTATGATGACCGCATTGTCGGATGATGATAATCAGTTGCGGGCGTTTGATAACAAAGTGGACGATTATGTGACGAAACCCTTTTCAATGCAGATACTTGTTAAACGTGCTGAAGCCCTTCTTCGGCGTAGCGGAGCATTAAAAAAAGAAATACAGGCGGGTAAACTTGTGTTGTTCCCCGAAACCTACGGCACGGAATATGACGGCAAAAAAATATTATTAACACCAAAAGAATTTGATATTTTAGAGTTACTTGTCCGCAATGCGGGGAAAATCATCAACCATGAAACCTTGCTTACACGCATTTGGGGTTATGATTTCGAGGGTAATGAAGGGATTATACACGCCAGTATGAAGAAATTGCGGGACAAACTGCCCTGTGGCATTATACGAACAATAAAGGGCGTCGGATATTGTTTGGAGGTGGAAAACCATGATTAAGAGAAGGTTTTTCGGCATTTTTGGTAAAGTCTTTTTATACACCATGTTGATTTTATTATTCGTTATCGGCAGTATGTTTTTCATTTTCTCTAATCAAATACAATCTACAATCGCATTAACTCAGCAACAACAGTTTTCTGAAACAGTAATGCTATTCGCAGAACAAACGCAAGGAAAAACAACCGAAGAAATTATTGTGCTTACGGAAGATTTTCATAGATGGAACGCTTCTTTCGGACTAAGACTTATAAGTGAGGAAGGGGAAATTTTATTTCAAACGGACGACTTTGTAAGTTATGTTCAAATAAATGAAATTTCAAATGGAAATATAAACATTATATCTGGCGAAAGCAATAATTTACCTGTTCAGAGGTTTCAGGTAATGCGACAGACCGCATTTATACCTTTAGGAAGCGGTTTGCATTTACAAGTAGACGGTTCGCTCTCAGAAACTTCAGTATATAGAGAGATTTTAGGAGGGGCGGTATGGGTTTTCGGTATCGTTACCCTTTTCAGCCTGTTTGCGGCGTTTTTCTTTGCAAGGCGAATTGCGAAGCCGATACAAAAGGTATCTTTAGACACGCATATGATGTCACTTCTCTTGCCTGTTGACCCACCGAAAGAGCGTAGCGATGAAATTGGGCAACTTTCCAAAGATGTATATGCTATGTACGGCAGATTAAAGTCCACGGTTTATCAATTGGAAATGGAGGTTGAACGTGTAAAACTGATGGAGGAGAACCAACGCTATTTCTTCTCAGCCGCTTCCCATGAACTAAAAACGCCTATCACAGCAGTTGGTGGGATTTTTGAGGGGATGCTAAATGATGTAATTACACAGGAAGAATATCCGACATATCTTCGTGAGGGCATAAAGCTGGTTAAAGAACAAAATAAACTTGTATCCGAGATACTAGAACTTGTAAAACTGGGTGGCGAGCTACCTTCTTTGGAAAAAGAACCGATAAATCTGCATCGGTGTTTAGAAGGTGTTTTGGAACAGCTTTCGCCAATTATCGAATCAAAAGAGCAACTGCTGACCATCGATGTTGCAGATGATATAACCTGCCAACTTAATGTCAGATTATTTTCAAAGGTTCTGTCTAATGTTTTGTTGAACGCCACACAAAATTCTTCGGAAGGTGCAGAAATCCATGTCACCGCCGAAGAAAAATCAGGGATTGTTTACTTGACTATATGGAATGAGGGTGCGGAGATACCGAAAAACATTTTATCAAATATTTATGAGCCGTTTTATCGTGCCGATGAAGCCCGCACTTCTGGCGAAGGGCGAAGTGGTCTCGGGCTGACAATAGTTAAAAAGGCACTCGATTTAATGGGGATAACCTTTGAAATAAAAAATGCCGATGGCGGAGTTTTGTTTCAAATGAGCATCCCTATAAAGTAGAAACCGATGAAATGCCTGTAAAAGCCGATGGGAAAACCTGTCGGCTTATTTTTTTGAAAAGTTAGATTAGAGTTAGATTTGTCTGTTATGATTTACTTGTTGCCAAAACAAAAAACAAAAAAGGAGCTATTAAAATGAAAAAAGTGATTATGGTTTTATTCTTAGCAACTGTTATTTTGGGTCTGACCGCTTGCGGAGATGCGTCAGAACATCAAGATTATCATGCACAAACAGAGGTTGTCGAGCAAAGAGATGCGGGAATATCTGGTGGTAATATAGATACCAATGCCAACCCGAATATCAATGAGCAAGATTTACTTCAAGAACAGCTACTTGGTAACATCCAAGTCATTGATGGGATGAACATTACCATCAGCACAGCCCAACACCAGCACATGATATTTAACGAGCCAAGGGCAGGTCAACATTTTGTTTCACCAGGCACTACCGAAAATGAACCAAAAGAAATAACTATTCGACTGACAGAACAAACCGCCATCGAAGTCAGCGAAATGAGAACAACCAGTGGCGGTGGACAAATTGCAGACATGAGAGACGGGACATTGGATGATTTAACCCCGCAAGCCTTTGTTATGGCGGAGGGGGAATGGCAAGACGACGAATTTGTTGCAACCTCGCTAATAATTATGTCACGTTAATCATTTTCACAGTAAGAAATTCAACCAAAATTTAAGGAGGAATAGCGGTGTATCTTATTACCAACGCAATAAAGAATCTTGCCCGCAACAAGGGGCGAAACATACTGCTTGCAGTCGTTACACTGGCAATCATTATCGGGGCAGTTGTAACTTTAACCATCTATAGTGCCTCAGCAAGGGTCATTGACGAAATTCGGCTCGGCATCGGTTCACGGGTTACAATACAACAGGATATTCTTACAATGTTTAGGACGGGTGGTGCAGAGGCATTGATGGAGGACACAGAACACATACCCATCCACGATTGGGTTAGGTTTGCTGACTCCGAATACCTGAGCAAATCTATACTTAATGCAGAAGTAATCCACTTATTAAGCGAAAACCTTACCCCTATACAAAATAATGTCAATCAGGACATACCTTTTAGGTTGTTAGGAACATCCGCACCTGATGAAGATTTATCCGACATCATCATTGAAGGCAGAATGTTTTATGGCCTTAATGAAGCCATAATTGATGATGAGCTTGCACGCCTTAACAATATTTCCATTGGCGACACAATAAAATTGGAAACTTATTTTTCTCCAATCAGCAATTTTACGGGAATAGACTTGCAGGATAAATCTTTTGAACTTACCGTAGTCGGCATTTATTCTGCGGAACTTTATGAACAACCACTTTTCGCATTTACCGATGTTTTCACAAGTTTTGACACCATTGCGGCAGCGGGGTGGGAATCTAATTTCGGATTGACTATGAATGTGGAATATTTCCTGAGAAACCCTGACTACCTCGAATTATTTGAGAATGAGGTAAGAGCAAAGGGTTTGCCTGATACATACATTGTTTCCATAAATCAAGCGGCTTATGACAGAATAGCCAGTCCTATGTTAAGCATGAAATCCGCTGTAATGACCTTTACGATTGCGGTTCTAATTCTTGGAAGTCTGGTGCTTGCCCTCATATCATTCTTAGTTGTCCGTGAACGCAAGTATGAAGTCGGTGTCCTGCGTGCTATGGGAATGGAAAGGCATAAAGTTGCATTAGGCATCCTCACAGAGGCTTTTGTTATAACCACGCTATGCCTTGTGATTGGATTAGGCATAGGCAACGCAGTGGCACAGCCTATTGCCAACGGCTTGCTGGAAAGCAGAGTTGTTGCCGCCGAAGCAAGGTCAGAGGAATTGGGGCATGATAGAATTGCCAGTGTCGTTGTTTTCGGTGGTCAAATGCAGACAGAACACAGTATAGGCTATAGGCCAGAAAGTGAAATAACAGTAGGTTTAAGTGCGAATGTTATCATTCAGATTATCGTCATAACACTTGGCTTGGCGGCATTGTCTGGCATAGTCGGGGTTGTGGTAATCACCCAATACGAACCCTTGAAAATTCTAAGGGAAAGAAATTAGGAGGAGATGTTTATGACTACCCTTACATTACAAAATGTTTCCTACAAATATGAGGGGACGGAAAGAATAATTTTCAACGATGTAAACTTGCGGTTTGAAGCTGGAAAAATTTATACCATCGTAGGCAAGTCTGGTGCAGGAAAGTCCACGTTACTTTCCCTGCTGTCAGGGCTGGACACGGCGACAAACGGACAGGTTGATTTTGAAGGTGAAAACCTTTCTAAAATCAACCGTAACCACTACAGAGCAAAAAAGGCAGGGATTATATTTCAGAGCCTAAATCTGCTGACCAATGCCACAGCTATTGACAATATCATTTTATCAATGAACATCAGCGGTGTAACAGGAGTAGATAAAAAAGCACGGGCGTTTGAACTTTTGGGAAAGGTGGGCATCTCACGGGAAAAGGCTCACCGTAAAATCCTCAAACTGTCGGGCGGTGAACAACAGCGTATCGGTATTGCAAGGGCATTGGCACATGACCCGATGTTGATTGTAGCCGATGAACCGACAGGAAGTTTAGATAAGGACACCGAAGCAAAGGTGTTGGAAATCTTCCAATCACTTGCACACAAGGACGGAAAGTGTGTGATAATCGTAACCCATTCAGAAGATGTGACCACCATTGCAGATGAGGTGTGGGTCTTAGAGGAAGGTAATTTTTGGAGGAGGTAAGTGCAATGTATGTTATTGAACACGCACTTTTGAATCTCAGAAAGAACAAAGGACGCAATATCCTGCTGGGAGCAATCATCTTCACAATTATAACCTTCGCAGTCGTAACTTTAGCAATTTTCAACACTACGGAGATTGTCATCCAAGAAACAAGATATACATTAGAAAGAATGGTACGTGTCGCACCAAGGCATATAATACACGGGGAAGAATCGGTTTCTTTTGAGCAATTTCAGTATTTTTCCAAATCAGAATACTTGGACGGGGCAGATATAAGAGAAAACCGTGCGAGTATCAATGGGATTGAAGCGATATATTATCTAAGGCAACCAGATATGCTGGAAAGCTTTGAAGCCGAATTACGCAGTAAAGGTCTTCCAGATAATTATTTTGTAGTATCAGAAGAATCAACATTTGAAAATGTAGTTGAACGGTTAGAGAACCTACAGAATTTAATGCTTACGTTTTTAATCATTGTACTTGTGCTGGGTGCGTTCATTATGGTGCTTTTATCCGCCATCTCTATCAACGAACGCAAATATGAAATAGGTGTCTTGCGGGCGATGGGGATGAAAAAGAAAAAAGTCGTGTTTGGGCTTTGGATTGAAACACTTACAATCACCTGTATTTGTTTTGTGCTTGGCATGGGTGTAGGAACGATGCTGTCGCAGCCAGTATCCGACATAATCTTGGTCGGTCAGGCCGACATTAATGTGTCGATAAGCGTTTTGACCGTAATGCAGATATTAGGAGTATCGCTCCTGCTGGCTTCTATTGCGGGCATTATATCGGTCAGCCGAATTACCAAATGCGAGCCTATAAAAATCTTGATGGAGCGGAATTAGGGGGCGACACAATGAAGTGCTTAGAAATACAAAATGTATCGTATCGCTATGAAGGCGGTACAGAAAATGTGTTGAAAAATGTCAGTGCAACATTTGAAAGGGGTAAGGTCTACGTAATTGTTGGACAATCTGGTGCTGGAAAATCAACGCTTCTGTCGCTGATTTCTGGTCTGGACACTTGCAAGGAAGGCGATATTTACTACAATGGAAAAAATGTTAGAGAGCTTGACCGTGATGAATACCGCTCTAAGAACGTGGGTGTGATTTTCCAAAGCTATAATTTGCTTCTTAACTCGACTGCGGTTTACAATATAACCCTTTCCATGAACATAAGCGAGAGCATTATTAAGGAGCGACAAGCAAAGAAAAACCACGCTTATTTCCTACTAGAAAAAGTTGGTATTGATAGAGAAACCGCCGACCGAAAAATTTTGAAACTTTCGGGCGGCGAACAACAGCGCGTTGGAATAGCAAGGGCTTTGTCAAATGAGCCTGACATAATTATCGCTGACGAACCGACAGGCAACCTTGACATTGAAACCGAGAAGTCAGTTTTAGATATATTATCTCGGTTGGCACATGAGGAAAACAAATGTGTGATTATCATCACCCATTCCGATAAGGTATCATCCATTGCTGATGTAGTATTGGAAATGCAAAGCGGAAAATTAACTCATATAGACTGAGATAGTTAGCAAAAATGTGCAGAAACCCCTTTGTGGCTATATTGGTAGGGGCGGGCAATGCCCGCCCCATTTATGTATACGATGCCGTCCAATCACAAAGAATAGTGCCAGTAGTGCAATCTAATACTTAAATACGCTTATTTATCGGAAATTCCGACACAAACAATAATCAGGGTCGGAATTAACCACGCACACCAGTAATTTACTTGGTTGTCAAATATAATTCCGCAATAAAATACTGGTGCAGACTTTTTCTGCACCAGTATTTTTCTTATCCGTAGTTTATAGTTAGCAAACAATGTTTATTGCACTTAAGTTTGGAGCAACAACACCTACAGCCTTGGATGAGTATATTGTAAAATCAGCGTAGGTGTCAAAACTAAGATTGAAGAATTTGGATGCTAAGTGATAAAGGTCATTACAGACCTAAGCATACAAGTACAGAGGGGCAAAAGCCCCTATCCTAAAATCTCATTAAGAAATGGCTACTCCGCCAGATACGTATCCCGTAATAGTGCCTGCGATAGTTAAAGCGTTATCGTTTGATGCACTTACTACAAATAACAACTGCTCACCAGCTGTAACTGGCACCGAAAGACCAGAAATTATTCCCGTCGAAATTCCACCTAGGGAAATGATGGGTATACTTGGTGTTAGATTTAAGGTCGTGCCTGGAACTAGCGTAAATGTTTCGCTATTCGCTGGCGCACTAAACAATTGGACAACAACATCAATATTACCAAGACTTAAAGCTCCCCCAGCAATAAGTGTAAACGTTGCGGAAAGACCTGTGAGTGTGCCATTACGTGGTACACTAAAAGCTGTATTGGTTACAGTGCCGCCAGAGATGTCGATTGTAGTGCCTGCGATGCTTACACCAGGTGCAGATGTACCGAAGGCTACGAATGATGGAATTCCAGCCGCACCTCCAAGAAGTATGGCTAACTCTGCAGGGATGCCCGAAGCATAAGGTATTATTGCTCCTGCTCCCGCAGGGCCTGTAGCTCCTGTAGCACCAGTTGCACCATCCGCTCCAGCAGGACCTGTAGGACCTGCCGGACCCACCAAACTTGCAAGCCACTCGGCTTCTGTTCCTACGAAACCTGCCGCTACAGCCTCATCATAAGCTGATTCGCCTGCAGGACCTGTAGCTCCTGTAGCTCCTGTAGCACCAGTTGCACCATCCGCTCCAGCAGGACCTGTAGGACCTGCTGGACCCACCAAACTTGCAAGCCACTCGGCTTCTGTTCCTACGAAACCTGCCGCTACAGCCTCGTCATAAGCTGATTCGCCCGCAGGGCCTGTAGCTCCTGTAGCACCAATCGGCCCTTGCGGCCCCTGAGCCAACACACTAGTCTGCACCCCATTAACAACCCAATAACCATCAGAACTAATACTAATATCTCCAATAGCAGACACACCAGTATCCTGACCATTGACTAACCAATCCCCTGTAACAGGGTCGATTGTAATTTCAGGCATAGGACTCATATTAGCAGCAGCATCCAAAGCATCGGACATTTTACCCCTTAAAAACATTTGTTGGTTTGTTGCAGCTTCAAGTAGTTTACGTACACTATCATTAGCCTCCAAAACTTGGTCAATTGTAGCTGGTTCTGGAGGAGTAGAGCCTTCTAATGTACCTAAGATATATTGAAGCTTTTCACCCTCTGCATTAAGAATATGGCTTAAGCCAAGTTCTTCCATGGCTATGGAGGATAGTATTTGGCTTATTGCTTGTTCTCTTGTTATGTTTACGTTGGTTGGGAATTTTGGCATGGACATTTGGATTGTCCCTCCTTGATATTTTTTTGCAAGGCCTTTGCATTATTAGTTTATGGGGAGGGGGACAAAAGGGTTACAGAAGCCCGTGACAAGATGCACATATTTCAAAACTTAAACAATGTCAATTTTAACCGACCTGAATATATTGATAATACAAGCAACCAAGGCAAGGAGGTGAAAGGAAATGATGCATGGTTTTGAAGACAGGCACAGGCGTGAACACAACAATGAGCATAACCATGAACACAACCACGAGCATAACCATGAACACGAACATGAACATTCTAGAAGGTTTAAGAAGGTTTGTCAGGTGGACACCAACGAGGATTTAACTATCACCGTACCCGTGGAGGTTAAAGCGCACGTTGACACACATGATGTAAAAATCAAATGTAATGGACACGAAATTATTGAAGGGTCTCATTGCAGACCTAATGTGAAAAAGTTCAAAATACGCCAGAAGGTTCATATTTGCATCCCAATTGACTTTGTTACAGAATGTGAAATTGGAGAAGGTCACGTGGAGTTCGATTTAGATATTATCTAAGTGCAAACTTATGATTTGAGTTTTCCGAAATTAAATGGCACCTATGCGATGGGGATTGCATAGGTGCCATTGATTTTTATGTTTTAACAATAAAGTCATTACGGATTATGTTCAAAGTGGTCACGTAAAGTGATGGTTTTACTGCAAAGCTTGAAATGGAACTGGCAGTAACCGACTTGATTTGAAACACATATATTAAAAATGTAAGGCGCTTGATTAAAATTTAAGGAGGAAACAAATCATGTCAATGCCAAAATTTCCAACAGATGTCAACATCACCCGTGACGATGCAATAAACCAAATCCTATCTTCCATAGCTATGGAAGAATTGGCTTTAAGCCACGTTCTTAATGCTGAAGGAGAAAAGTTGCAATACATCCTAGGCACTTTGGAAGGGTCCACTCCCCCAGAGCCTGCAACAATTGACCAAGTTTTGAAAGCCAATGACAGCGTGCGTAGATTGCTGGAAGCCGTAACATACCAACAGATGTTTTTGAAAGCAAAAATGGCTGATGCCTTGGAAGCCGTTAAAGAACAGCCTGTTTAAGCGTAAAAGCCCCAGCCGACCTCTTAGTGGTCGGTTTTTAATATATAACATAAGGAAAATTCACTGCATAAAAGGCGAATATGCGGAGTTTGGGACACACGATAGGTAATTAGCATAATATATGCAAGGAGGTGACTTAAATGTCTTTACCATCTTTTAATACGCTTGGAAAGATACCAAACCGAGAAGAAGCACTTTCAGCCGTTATTGCATCTATAGCTATGGAGGAAGTGGCATTGGCAAAAATTATGGAAGCCGAAAGCGAGAAGCTTCGTTATGCCATTAAAAAAATGAAATCAAGTTGCGATACAGATATGTGTATGTTACTTCGTATAAACGAAAGTGTGGAAAATGTTGTTGGACATATTGTTGATATGCAAATTCTTTTGAAGAATAAACTGCAATTGGCATTGGGGCATTTGCCAAAACCGCCACAACCACCACCATGCCCACCACCGCATCCACCTAAGCCACCATGCCCTCCCAAGCCACCTAAGCCACCATGCCCACCAAAACCGCCCAAACATAATTGTTCGGCTGTTTTCCACGCCTGCAACAATTATAGGTGGTCTTCAGGTAAGACGCTTTTTTTGGTGGAAGACCCTTGCCATAAACATTCAAACATATGCTGCATCAAAGCCGAGCGAAGATGCGGTGATACCTTTATCGTGTTGCCTCCATATGAGCAATTTAAGGTTGAGATAGATTTTATCCTACTTAACCCATGCAAAAAACCTGTTGTTGTAGAGCTTGTGCATGAACAGGGTAGGTCTGTGGTTTTATCCAAAAAATACAGCTTTGACGAGAAAAAACGCAGAATAGAAATACGTGATGTGTTAGATTTAAGAGGTGATTTAAGAAGTGAAAGCCGACTATCCTTTAGGCTTATAAGCGATACGGATTTGGAGTTTGAGATTGCAGTCGTTGGGCTTACTTCAATTTATAAAACATTTGTTTATTAGACCTCCACGGGCAATGGCACAATGATAACCCAATCAGCTAATTTCAGCATTGTTATTAGTTAAGGATGGATATGGTTAAATGGTAATCTGTTAAATATGTGAATATGGGTCAACTTCTGATACTTTATTAAGACTATGAAAGAGGTGATGCACAATGGCGACGGTATCTGGCTCGCTTTTATACGACAATAATAGAACCAACGCAGCCACGGGTACAGGTATATCAGGCATTGCGGGAGTTCCGATAGTGCTAGAGAACACTGGCACAGGACAACGGCTTGCTGTGCTTACGGAAGCAAATGGAAGTTATACATTTATAAATGTACCCAACGGAAGCTATCAAATTGTAGAAGCATATGGTGATTTGGGACCATTTTCTACAACGGGAGACTTTACTGTGGCAACCCAAGGACCTGCTGCCATTGCGACAACGCCACCGATAAGCTTTATATCAAACCCGCCGACTGGGGCGACGAACCTCGACTGTCTAACCAGAAATACGTTACCCTTTACCATAAGTGGGGGAACGGATGTTACTGGGCAACGCATTTCAAATGGCCCTGTGAGATATTCCCCTGTAACTATAGACTCCAGCGTTGATGTGGATTGGGCAAATAACCTTATAAGTGAAGCAAGCTCAGGTACTTTTGGCACATTCCCTGCTGGCACAGCAGGGATGACTGGTGCAAATCCCAATCCATATCCAAATGTAAACCCGGGCTTCATATATGACCTGCCTGCAGCGGGTGCTGCCATTCCCAGTGATGGATACTTTACCATACAAAATATAGCAAACGACATTTCGTATCAAGTTAATGGTTCTTGGTGGCGAATAGCAGACCATACCACAGGAAATGAAACAGGTAGAATGATGATTGTAAATGGTGCAAATGACGGGGAATCCTTTTTCGAAGATGTTGTTAGTGTAACCCCTAACACCTACTACCTGTTTGTTACAAGAGCGCTCAACCTAATTAAAGTAACGGGTCGTGTAGACCCTCAACTTGGTGTTCTTATAAAAGCATCAAGCGACGGCACGGTTTTGTATAACAAGAACTTGGGTGATGCCATTCCTGTAAATCTAAATACTCCCGAATGGCTCTCGGATGGTGTTTTAATAAATTCTGGGAACTATTCGTCCCTTGATGTGCAGTTTGTTAGCTTGGGTGCTGCTGCATCTGGCAATGACTATGCAATTGACGATGTTGGATTTTTTCCTGTCGAAATAACCCTTGCAGAACCGATTAAGCCTGCGTCACCAACAACCGCTTCAACTGGAGACACAATAGATTTCACCATATCATTTACAAACAACACCGACACAACCATGACGGGAGTTACCTTCAAAGACCCTATACCCGATGGTCTTGTGTTTGTGCCTGAAAGCGTGCTAATAAATGGTATCGCCTGCGTAGATTGTGACCCAAATGCGGGATTCGGATTGCCTAATATTGATGCGGGCGGTGATATATATGTAACATTCAAGGTCGTTGTTGACCATGTGCCAGCAGACGGCATTGCTACAAACACCGCTTTTGTCACATATAGCACAACTCTAGTGGGAGGTACGCCATCAAACACATTCACGACACCTAGCAATGATGTAGATATTGTGTTGGAAACCAAAGCTGATATATATGTGGAAAAGGTAGGTCCAGCCACCGCATTGGGCAGAGACTTAATTACCTATAGCATATCCATAGGAAACCATGGTCCTGACGATGCTGAAGATGTAACCCTTTCCGACACCATACCAGCACAATTATCAAGCCCGAAATATTCTATGGATAACGGATTAATATGGGAAGATTGGACAAATACACTTTTGCTAGGCAATCTTGAGAGTGGTTCGACTGTAAATATACTTATTCGTGGAAACGCCATAAACCCTGCAACCTACGTTAAGTTGACAAATATTGCAAATGTTACTTCGACCACGCCTGACCCTGACGTCACAAACAACACCTCAGAGTTTAGTACAATATTAATTCCTAAAAACGAATTGTCTGATGTTTTTGTTAAAATGACGGGCTTGCCCAGCACGATTCAGGCAGGTGATGTTCTTACTTACTCGCTTGTGTATGGCAACAATGGTCCCGACCCTGCCGAAGATACAGTGTTAAGAGGTATCACTAATGGACTAACTAAGATAATGTATTCAACAGATGATGGTGCTACTTGGCAAAAGTGGGTGGGGTCGTTGTGGCTCGGAACATTGCAACCCAATCAAACGGGAGTCATCCTAATCAAGGGCATGGTTAATGCAATGGGAGATGACCCTCTTATAAACACAGCGATAATAGCATCAATCACGCCAGATTCGGATTTAAGCAACAATAAATCCACTGTAATAACCCCATATATGTCGGGTGTAAGAGAAGATGCTCTTAATCAAATAATTTCATCTATCGCAATGGAAGAATTGGCATTAAGTCACATATTTAATGCCGAAGGGGAGAAGATTCAATATGCCATTGGCACTTTACTTGGCATGAACGAGCCTGCAACGGTTAAAGAGGTTCTAGAGATAAATGCAAGTGTAACAAAGATGCTAGAAAGTGCATTGAATTTTCAAATCCTTCTAAAAAGGAAACTTAGAGATGCCTTAGATGCTTACTATGATTAACTTTGGCTATAGCTTGGTCTCAGGAATGTGGTTAGGCTATAGTTTTTGTTGCCTGCTAATGACCAAGTTGCCGATGTCCTTTCAAACGGTAGGGGCGGGCATTGCCCGTCCCAGTCCGACTGACGATACCGTCCAATCCCAAAGAATAGTGCCAGCGGATATGGGACGGGCAATGCCCGCCCCTACCGTTTGAAGCCGTATTTGGTGAAAAAGTTTGTGTTCGGGTCGTCTTTGGGTAGGGAAACTGTTAGGGGTAAGTCGCCTATATGATTGTCTTTTGTGGTGGTTGTGTATATGGCATAATTTAGCAGGGTTTTGCCAAAACCCTTGCCTCTCACCCGCTTTTTGAAGCCAATGTATTTTATTTCGCCACCTTCTGCATTATCCCATGTCCAAACAACAGCACCTACCAGCCTATTTTTATGCCAATATGCCGCAATGTTTCCGCCAATGTCCAACACGTCATTCAAATCATCTACAGACATCTGTTTATTAAAAATTTTGCTAATAATATTCAAATATCGCTGGTCATAATCCGTTATAATGCTCATATCCCCCGCTGGTTTTTCCGTGGGCTGGCTGGGCATTATATATTTTAACTTGTTCGTTTCGCTCACCTTTGTAACCTCCTTATGCTCACTATTATACAATAGCATAAGCGACAAAAGTTGTCAAACACTCTTGCAAAGGTGTCTTATTTGTGATAGAATAAGGAAATTTAACTTTTCAGGAGAAGGAGGATGTGAATATGACTAACAAAAACAAAGGTGACAGGATTTTTGATGAAGTTATAAAAAAAATGCAAACTTATCGCCCATCCTCTGACTTTACCATGGTGGAGAAGGCGTACCAGTTGGCAAAAGATGCCCACGAAGGGCAGTTGCGAAAGTCTGGCGAGCCGTATATCATACACCCGCTGGAAGTGGCTTATATTTTAGCGGAACTTGAAATGGACAGAGAAACCATCACCGCAGGCATTTTGCATGATGTGGTAGAGGATACCGATTACACCCATGAAGATTTGATTGATATGTTCGGGGACGAAGTTGCCCATCTTGTGGACGGAGTTACCAAATTAAAGGTTATTCGCAGAGAGCGGCGTAAAGAGAACGAAGAAGGCAAGAAGGTCAAAACCCGTGGAGATGATAAGGACAGGGCGGAGGAGCAGGCAAATAATTACCGCAAAATGTTCCTTGCTATGGCAGATGACATTCGTGTGGTTTTGATAAAATTGGCGGATAGGGTTCATAATTTGCGTACACTATCTGCCATGTCACCAGAAAGTCAAAAGCGTATTGCACAGGAGTCGCTGGATATTTACGCACCAATTGCAGGACGTTTGGGTGTTTCTACCCTGCGTAGGGAAATGGAAGATTTGGCTTTTAAGTACAGCGACCCAGAAACTTTTCAGATGGTTAAGGAAAAGGTCAATATGAAACTTAACCAGCGTGTGGAGTATATGGAAGATGTGGTTGGTACATTACGGATGAGACTGCATGAAGAAGGCGTATTTGGGCGGGTCAAAGGTCGTCCTAAGCACTTTTTTTCCATTTGGAAGAAGATGAACAACAAGGAAAAGGATTTAGAGGAAGTTTTGGATTTGTTTGCCGTGCGGGTGATTGTTGAGAACAAAGAGGATTGTTGGCGGGTTCTTGGCATTGTCAACGGCACATATACGCCCATGCCTGGCACTTTTAAGGATTATATTAGCAATCCCAAGGGCAATGGTTATCAGTCCATTCATAATGTGCTTTGGGGTCCAGACAGCGAACCGTTTGAAGTGCAGATACGCACGGAGGATATGCACAAAGAGGCGGAAACGGGGGTCGCCGCCCACTGGAAGTACAAAGAAGGGTCTGCTGGACAAGACAGCGGTGACGAGAAGATGGCATGGCTTGCCAGCATCTTGGAGCTTCAGCGGGAAAACCCTGACAATGACGAGTTTTTGCCGTTGTTGAAAGAGAGTTTGAATATCCATGCTGAATGGGTTTATTGTTACACACCGCAACAGCAGGTTAAGGCATTGCCTGTAGGTTCGACTTGCATAGACTTTGCTTACGCAGTACATTCTGCCGTGGGCAACCGTATGACTGGGGCAAAGGTAAACGGTAAGATGGTACCCATTGATACAGTGCTTAGCAATGGCGACTTGGTGGAGATTGTAACAACGTCTACCGCCAAAGGACCAACAGCGGATTGGCTAAAGATGGCAAAAACTGCCCAAGCTAAGACTAAGATTCGCCAGTGGCAAAAGCGGGAGGACAAGGAAGTTAGCCTTGCCAAAGGCAAGGACTTGCTGGAGAAAGCCGCAAAGCGTAAGGGTTATCCCTTTGTGGCACTTCATACCCCTCAGGGGGAAAAGGTGGTTTTGCGTCGCTTTTCCATGCACGACTTTGATACCTTATGTGCCGCCATTGGGCGTGGAACAATAAGTGAAAACAGTGTTATAAACCGTTTTTACGAGGTTTATCAGGAACTTAACCCAGAAACGGTGGACACTAAAGATATAATCGAAGCCATTAACAGAAACACCCAACAACAAGAATATCGCCATGGACGCAGTGCTGTGGTTATCCAAGGGGAAGCTGACCTTGCTACTCATTTTTCCAAATGTTGCAACCCGATTCCAGGGGATGACATTGTGGGATACGTGACAAGGGGAAGAGGTATTGCCGTCCACAGGGATGGATGTGCCACAATTATTAATATTTCCGAGGAAAATGCAAGACGGCTTATCGAAGTTCAGTGGAATAGTCAGACCTTGGAAAACAGCCGTTTTACAGCTACGATTAAGATTTTTTGTGACTCTTTGGGTTGCGTGCAACAAATTACTGAGGTGTTTTCAAAGTTGGAAATCGAAATTAAGGCAATCAACGCAGGTGTGGCTGATGGCGAGGCTGTATGTGCCATAGTTATAAGCGTTGACAACCGAAAAACGCTGGAGAAAGCCAGCAACCGCCTGTTGTCTTTGAAGGGCGTTAACCAAGTATATAGAACTATGACATAACTCTGGCAGGAGGTGTGGCAGAGTGAAGAACAAAGTCGATAAGTGGTTTTTGGTCGCTTTAGCGGTGATTTTGGTGCTGGGTGTTCCGTTTTATTGGGATTGGAATTTGGGTACAAGTTACAGAGGCTACAGCTTCCAACGGGTTGACATACCAGGCTTTTCCGTTTCAACGCTCCCCTCCCCTATTCGCCATTACCGCATCTCAAACATCCAAAGCTCATCCCCTTTTGAGGGTGAAATAATCACCTTTGTGGGTCGTGGTGGCATACATTTCGATGGTATACTTTATGAATATCAAGTGCAAAATAGCGGGTTCGCCCTTCGACATCACATTTGGGTTTGGGTTGGTGATGGCTCTAGTTACGTTTGGGTTTTGCCTAATATAACACGTTTTAGTTCTAATTATCAGGAAATTTGGTATCTACAGCATGGATATACCATTCCGCATCATATGTGCGTGATAATATCTGCCATAATGGGTGCCGGAACAGTGCGTAATGTGGGCGGTGTTGGCAACTTTTTCAATGTAATATCTATTCCAGTTGCCGTCCTGTCGTTGGTGTATGCCCTGTATCGCAGACTTAAAAACCGCCCATGGTATAGACCACAATAACTTAGGAGGAAATTATGAACATTTTAACAATGCCAGTGGGAATTGTTGGCACAAACGCATATATTTTGTATAACGAAGGCTCGGTGGACGCCGTGCTAATAGACCCAGGTTGCGAAGCCGATAGAATACAAGAAGAACTTGCGAAACGAGGGCTAAAAATAGTCGCTATTTTGCTTACCCATGGGCATTTTGACCATATTGGGGCGGTGGATGAATTGCAGGAGACTCTTGGGGTGGATGTTTACGCCAGCCAGTTGGAAGCAGAACTTGCCACAGATACCTTTTTGAACGGTTGCAAGCCAATGGGTCGTCCAGATGTGGTCTGCACTGTCACCAAGCACATCGAAAACAAACAGGTACTTAATATGGCAGGGCTTGAAATTCACGCCATTTTTACCCCAGGGCATACACATGGACATATGTGTTTTTATATTCCAAAGCACAACACGCTGATTTCTGGGGATTGCCTGTTCAAAGGCAGTTATGGTCGCCATGACCTGCCCACCAGCAACTTTGACCAGCTAAAGGCATCTCTTTTCCGCTTGTTTGACCTACCAGACCACACAGATGTGTACCCAGGACACGGAAGCTCCACAACCATTGGTTTTGAGAAGAAAAATAATTTAATTGTAAAAGGATAGGTGTTTGTTATGCACAAAGTTTTAGTGGTTGTTGATATGCAACATGATTTTATAGACGGAGTGCTTGGCACACCCGAAGCCGTAGCAATTGTGGATAAAATTGCCCAGCGTGTGGCAGAGGTTCGTGGGGAGCTTGTTTTGTTTACCCAAGACACCCACGGGGACAACTATTTGGATACGCTAGAAGGCAAGAAACTGCCAATTCCTCATTGCATCAAAAATACTCATGGATGGGTTATACATCCAGAAATTTTTGACGCTTGGCATAACAACCCCGACACAATGGTGGTTGCAGGCATTGATGCCGTGGTTGACAACACCTTTCACAAGTCGGTCTTTGGAAGTGTGGACCTTATAAACTTTTTGCAAGCACGCCAAAACCAGTTGACGGAAGTGGAATTTGTAGGGGTTTGCACAGACATTTGTGTGGTGTCCAACGCCATTATGACAAAAAATGTCATGCCAGACATAAAAATCACCGTAAATGCTGACTTATGTGCTGGCACAACACCACAAAGCCACATGGAGGCTCTAAACATCATGGAAAAGTGTCACATCAACATTTACAAAACAATTTATCTTGCCAGCGGTTGTTTTTGGGGTGTAGAAAAATACTTTTCCCTGCAAAATGGCATTGTATCAACAGAAGTGGGCTATGCAAACGGCACAACCCAGAACCCCACCTACGAAGATGTCTGCAAAGGCGACACAGGTTTTGCAGAAGTGGTAAAGGTCGTGTATGACAGCAGTCAAATTGACTTGCTGGGAGTTTTGGCACATTTTTATGAGGTGGTAAACCCCACAACAGGCGACCGCCAAGGTCCCGATGTGGGCAGTCAATACCGCCCAGGCATCTACTTCACCAACACCGCTGAAGAAACCTTAATCGCAAACTCTCTAACAGAATTACAAAAATCATACAAAGACCCGATTGTTGTGGAAAATCTACCTTTGCAAAATTATTACAAAGCCGAAGAATATCATCAGAAATATTTGGATAAAAACCCTGGTGGGTTTTGCCATATCCCAGAAGAAAAGTTGATACAACAAGATTTGTAATTTGATACAGGGGCGGACGATGTCCGCCCCTGTATCATTGTGTGCTAATTTCCGAAAAGGGTGTATTGGATATTTTCTTCTGTTACTGGGTGCAGAGTTAGGTGTTGGTTTTCGCCCCAAGCACCAAATGCCGCTTCAAATTCTTCAACAATGGCGGGTTCTCCACCTATCCATAAATCGTGATATTCCCAGTTTAGCCAGTCCATATTACCTTCGGCTTCGTATCTGGCAAACCCTTCGTCATTTAGTCCATAGAAGCCAAAATAACCGAAGTCAAGCCCTTCATCAGTTACAATTATCGGGGTCAACTGTCCACCAGAACCCACAGCGTCAAATACAAAAGCTTTCGGGTTGCCCTCCCAAAAAATTATTGACGAGCCTGTGCCTATCCCGCCACCGAAGCCCCTTGGCAAACCATAGCTTGCAGGCAAACCCCTTGCCCATCCATCTTCAAACCTATAAACTTGACGGTAGAAAACATATCCACCATAATCCATAAAAACAAAAAGCTCTGGTATACCGTCCCCGTCAATATCATGGAGGGTGAAATAAAAATCTTCCTCGCCTCCCGCTATGCTCCTCACTATATAGCTACGTAAAAAGCTGTAAAAAACATCCCGCCAATCTTCAAACCAAGGTCCATCTGCGTGGATTTGGCTGACTGGTTCATCATCCAGACCAAGCCTTTGGCGGATTATGCCTGCCAAATATTCTTCATGCCCCACAAACCTTGCAACTGGGGTCAACTGGCTGTCTGCTATCCACGTTTCATACTCATCAAAAAGCCCGCTAAAAACTGGCTCAAGGTCAAAATCATTTAGCCTAAAAATGTCAACCCAGTCACCTCTTTCAAACTGCACCACATAGATATTGTCGTTTTCGTCCCTTAGAAGCTCTACCCATTCCCCAAGGGTAAGTCCTCTAAATTCCCCATCCACAAAACAGTAAAGGACATAAAGACCATCAATTTCCCCCGCATATCTTATAAGAACGTCCATCGTACCGCTCCAATCTAAGTCGTGCAACGCAAATTCGTGTGCGATTAGTCTATCCCGTTCCCAGTCTCTAAAACCAAAGTCAAACAGGCTTACCCTCTCTGCCAAAAAATCTTCCAGAATTTGTGGATTAAATTCTACAGCAGGCTCATTTCTCTCGTTTTCCAACGTTGCTTCATATTCTGGCTCGGACGGTGTCACCTCATTGTTATCGTTACCATTGCAAGCCACAAAAACCACTAACAATATGACAAAAGCACATAAACCCCAAATTTTCCTCACAAAATCACCCCTTAATTACCCCAAGCGGGGTCAGTTCTACATGGATTTTAACAAGGTCGGCTTGCTCTGCCATTACCACGTCAATGTTTTTATACGCACTGGAAGCTTCATCCAAATCTTTAACCCCACGTATGCCGTGCAAGATACCAAGCGCATCAAGCTTCGCCTTCTCCTCCTCAACAGAAAGGGTGCGTTGTGCCTGCTTGCGTCCCATAACCCGCCCCGCACCGTGGCTACAGCTATTAAACGAAAGCGGGTTGCCCAGCCCCTTAACAATATAAGACTTGGTACCCTGCGACCCAGGAATGATGCCAACCTCACCATCTTTAGCCGATGTTGCCCCCTTACGATGCACCCAAACGTCCTTGCCAAAATGATGCTCAAAACTGGCATAATTGTGGTGAATATTAAAAACCTCACCCA
>Ga0123352_10004744_pt1 | contig 20151 bp, 15 predicted proteins | sample TergutLab28metaG_FD_89700 | JGI IMG/M metagenome (GOLD analysis project Ga0123352, IMG submission 89700) | Labiotermes labralis P1 segment gut microbial communities from Petit-Saut dam, French Guiana - Lab288 P1 | ecosystem: Host-associated > Arthropoda: Insects > Digestive system > Gut ...
CAGAGTACAACCAACAAGATGCGACGTTTCACAATTTATTTATTTCTGTAAGATGCTCTACATGTTTCATACGGTTTTTCCATCCATCATCAGGAGCTCAAAACTGCACATACAGCGTCAGGTATTTGTCAGACCAATACCTGATGCTGTATGTGCAGTTTTGAGCTCCAGATAATGGATGCAAAAACTGTATGAAACATGTAGAGCATCTTACAGAAATAAATAAATTGTGAAACGTCGCATCTTGTTGGTTGTACTCTGCGAACATTCGTGAAAGGTTGAAGCAGCTGCATTTGACCGTGTTGCTGCAGAAAGTTACAATCCCAAACAATGAGGCTCGTAACCATTCAGACCCTGCCATGCTGAAGCTTTGTAATTCCTGTCACTTATTTTATTGCTGTGTCAGTAGTGCTTAATTGACAAGAACTTATTTGGTTTCAGGTTACTCTTATTAAAATGTACAGATTTTTCTATATTGTGTTTATGAGTTACCTGAAGTATGCAGTATTGTGTTGCACCCTGAAGCTACACTATTATTTCTACATTTATTTTGCAAAATCATGCATGCAATAATTTTGAAATATTATGGTACAATTCTCATGCCTTGTTTGTCTGCAGATATTTGTACAAATATAACACAGTAATGGTGCAAGTATATTTTCTTTAAAGTCTGTACTTTTAAAATTATATTTTGTTCTTTTGTTTCATAATCATATTCCTGCTTTTGTTTCCAGCTTTAAGTTGTGGTGTTCAGAAGATAACTTATATTGCTGTGCTGGTCCCAACAAACCTGCCTCACCACTTGTTCTGCCTCTTCCTCAAGCAAGCAAACATTTTGCATTGCCAACATAACAGATCCATCCACACAGTACCTCTCACAATCCACAGCCACTTTCATACAGCTTACAAAACATTTCACTGACTATGTATAAATGTAAGGACTGACAGCTTGTGTGTAGAAATGTTAAGAATATAGGATGTCTTTTTTATGGTTTGCCTGAGCATGGCAGCTGTCACAGAAGATCCCAGCTAATGTGGGCTTTTTGTAAAACAAAATACAAAAGGCATGCTCTGTAGCACACCTTTTTTTTCTGTTTATTTGCATGATCATATTTTGCACATTACTTCCAAACTTTTTTTTTTGTGACATCTGTCATACTCTTCTGTTTCTATGCAAACATTAAAACACATTTGTTCTAAAACTGCATATTTTTTGTCTGTGGCTTACATTTAAGTTTTGTACTTTTTAAGACTTATGAAAAAAATGATCTTCAATTTTAAAAAGAAGTTAAATTCATATCCATAAACTTTGTATAGTTGCAGTGTTGATATTTGTACATTTGAGTCAAACATAAGTGTCACAGTCAGGCAACCCCTATGGTTGCAATATGAGTAGCTTTTTCTTTTACTGTATTATGAAGTGGAAAATTATCCAGCATCCAGTTCATGCTTGTATGTTATCTTTATTTATTTCTTGGCAGGCATCATGGGAACTAAAGAATACCGCAAGCCAGAATGGGTGACAAAGATGGAAGAACTCAAGGAGCAGCTACGAGGTAACAATGTTGCGATGTCCTGCATGCCAGAGCATGGTGTTAGTGACAATGATATGATGTCTGTAGACAGCTTGGAGACAGAGAGTGTACATCATCTGCATGTTGATATGGGCCCTGCAAGGAAAAGACGTGAGGTCCAGCTGGGGAGTATGCCTTCCTTGGAAGACATGTCAATCGGCGATGATTCTGTCTTTGTGTCTAATACCAGTTCTTATTCTGACACCCTGAATTGTGCAGCAATGGCGAGTTCAGCTGTGCATGTATCTGTTACTGAGACCCCTTGCCTGCTGGACTCCTCCCACTCCTGTCATTTTGGTGATAATTTACATCCATCTGTACAAACAGCATTACCCAAAAACGAAACTATTAATGATGTAGATACCAGCAGTGTTTCAACGAGCTCTGACTATGCACATCTTGTAATGACTGGCTATTTGAATTCGCACAGACATTCTATTACAGCTGCTATAGAAGCTCTTGACACCAATAGTAGTGTGAAAGGTGAGTCAGATTGTGCCTCCAAAGTGCTGAATAATGCCAGTGGCAGTAATGAACATAACGAAGAATTTGTGTCAATAGAAGGACCTGTCTTTTGTCTCCATGAGCGCAAGGAGAAATCTGAAGAAGTGCTGGAAATTGTATATGTCTCTAAAAATGAAAACTCTGACAAAAGTCATCCTGCATCTAGCAGTTTCTATCTTTTGTCTCCAATTCAGGAGAGCAGTGAGCCTTCAACAGAGAATAGTTGTAATGCGGGTAGTGATGGCGTAGGTGCTCGTAGTTATTTGGACAAGCATGAACACTCAACCATGAAGTTTTTATCTGCATCATGTGAAGTCATATCTAGTACAGATGCCAGCATGACTTCCCATAATTTGCAGACTAAATACCAGACATTTCCTCGATCCAAGATTCCTGTTTTTAACCCCATACGTTCAAATGCATGCTATAATGTATCTGAAGATCCCACTATGTATCCTCTGGAGCCTCGTGAGATTGATCCAGCTGGCTTCCACCAGCTGCATATGGCTGACAGTCAAGAGGAGCTCCAGGAATTCCTACTGTTGGAGAGTCAGTGTATGACACTGGATGGTCACGGTTTGGCTGCAGCATTCATAGTGTCTGATGACGAGGACAGCCACAGTGATGATGATGATGATCGTGGTGCAGTGTCAGGTATAATAATCATAATGACATTCTGTTGGTTGCAGAGCACTACTGCTACAACATCAGAGCTGCTGGTAGTAGTGCAGATGAATTGGGATTTAAAATAATGGTTAATTCTTATATTTTGGAGATTAATCTAGCATCCACAAGAGCAATTTTTAGTTCCCTCACATGGGAATTTATGAAAAGTATTTTGTCCCTATAATGTTAATTGCATCAGTATGTTTCCTTCATTTTTCCAATATACTTTTCCTGCTGCCCCACATATTGCTGAATCTGTGCTTTTTAAACACCATCCAGGCTTTATTTGAATAATATGTTTCGAGCTAAATAAACACGACATAACAACATAACTACAAACTGTTTTTTTTTTTCTTAATTTGGACTTATTTGGTTTTGATTGTGTTATGTTTGTGGATGCCAATGTTTGTGTTAGTACAAGTAATAACATACTAATAGCATGTTTGCTGTTTTATGTTCCACTTAGACCACTGAACAGGAAGCTGTTTTGTGAAGCAGGCTACTTAAACAACTCTAGTCAATAGGTAGGTAAAACAGACGACTTGCAAATTCAATTTAAAATAATCCTAAATTCACACAGTTACATAAGAGGTCTGAAGTTTTTTGTCAGTGTATAAGGTTGATATTCAATAATTGTTAACTAAATCATATTCTGGAGGAGTTTCTAAGGTAACAAGCACTCTGATGCTGAGAGCTTTGTACTGATTTCAGTGCATACGTGGCACATGGGTAGTAAATTGGACACATTAGACTTCCTCTTAGTCACTATTGGCATGTAAGCATTTGTCTCACCATGGCACCAAGGCTTGTATCCCAGCACAGAAGGAGTCCATGTTGAAATGTTTTTGGGCAGGAAGTAACAACTTATTTCATGTTGGCATTTGTTGCAAATTTTCCTTGATAAATTAAAAAAATTCAACAAGTGTTGCAATTAAATCAGGGATTGCTGCAAGTAGTAGATGTTTTTATAGTCCAAGACAAACCTTTAGGTCTAGAGCCATGAGTAAAGTAGTCAAAATTAGTATGTATAGAACAGTTGTGTATGGGAGTGAAACTTGGGCTATGACTGCAATGGTTATGAAAAGATGGGATATGTGGGAGGGTAATATGTTAAGAATGATGTTTGGACCAATGGTGGAGCAAGGAATATGGTGAAGAAAAATTGATCAGGAATGGGGGGAGCTCATTAAGGATCCAGACGTAGCAGCAGATATTAAACAGAAAAGATTTGAATGGATTGGATATGTGATAAGAATGGGTCAGGGAAGGACAGTGGAGAAAGTATTTGAGAGTAAACCAGAGGGAAATAGAAGAAGGGGAAGACATAGACTGAGATGACTGGAAAGAGTGGTGAAGGATCTGCAGGAGTTGAAGGTTAAAGAGATGTCAACAGACGGCAGTTGATAGGGAAGTATGGGCATCCACGATTAAGGAGGCCAAGGCTGTCAGAGAGCCACAGAGCCAAGGAGTGAGTGGGTTAGTAAGTAAGTAAGTAAGTATTTGTCGCAAATTGCTGTATGGGGTGTGGTCCATAACCTGCTAGCGCTAGCACTGTAACTGATAGAAAGGCTGTTTGGCAGAATGGGGCTTAGTGATTTCCATCTCTTTGTACCCCTTAAGAAGCACCTGCTAGCAAGCATTTTTCAACAGAAACTGACATGCAGTAAGCTGTCACCTCTTGTCTTAAGACACTTGACATCAATCTCTTCTTTGCCAGGATACAAGCCTTGGTCTACTGTTGGACAAATAACCTACACTCCATTTTATCATATTGGACATCCTGTTGCATTTCATAAATTATGTAGTAGTTATTAATTACTATCAACACAACTTATTGTGGTATATTACATGGATATGTGGTTACATGTTTCAACTATTATGTGGTCATCCTCAGGAATTGTACTTTTGGTTTTTATGTGTTAAAACAGCCTGACCAAGTAATGGTTGAAGCATGTAACCACATATCTGTATAATACAATATATAATGTAATATAATTAGTTGTGTTAATGGTACTTGATAACTACATTTTTAAACATCAGCAATGTTTGTGGAAGTGTGGATGTGTTCGATCTGCTATGTATGTGCCGTGTGTGTGTCATACTCAGAGTACAAGTGTTTAGCATCAGGATGTGTGTGTTACTTTATATTTTATAGTTTCTTGTACAAGGACATTCTGAATGTTCTTCTGTAATGTTTGATAGGTCATTTGTTTACAAACAGCAAACATCAGTGAAAATTGCAGAAATAAAGATGATGTAATGAGTGATTTTTCCGTGTACAACAGGACTAGTATGAACTGTGCTTAGAAAAACTTGGAAAATATCAGTACAATTAAAACAATAAATTAAGTAGGTGTTCATGAAGGAATGTAAAACAACATGCAGGGTTTTAGTGCTGAAACCTGTAAGAAAGAGACTACTTAGAAGCCCTAGGCATAGATGGGAGAATAGTATGATGAACCATAAAGAGACAGATTGGGAGGGCTTGGACTGGATTTATCTGCTTGAGAACAGGGAAGCTGGCAGCCATTGTAGGCGTGGTAGTGAACCTTTGTGTTTCATAATATGCAGGAGGGGGGTTCCATGACCAACTGAGGAACTGTTAGTTTCTCAAGAAGGACTCTATTACATTTCATTTCAGTGAATTACATTACATTATGTGGAGTTAGTTTATTCTGTGGGTCCATTACACTGTGTTCATTGAATTTTGAAGTCAAAACAGTTGCTGTTATTTCTATGCTGTATATTCTGTCTATTGTTTCATTCAAAGGGAATGACAGGTGGACTGTTCAGTTGATATGGTGATCCTGCAATCACCTCAGAATGTTTGAAGTTAGTTTTGCACCGCTATGTGGCAACAGAACATTGTATCTTTAAAACTACATTATGATTGAGTTAGAAAAAAGTTGTTAGACTTGCTATCATATACTTTCTCAGTACACATTTCTGCGAACTGGAAGAAATTTGGCTTTTGGTTGCAAGATAAAATGTCCATTTAAGTTGTGTACTAATTAGTGTCCATTTTATTGTAATCATGAGCAATCAAACTTAATGTGCCAAATAAGTCAACATTATCTCCTATGGAATTGAATTTTTTGAACCCTGAGGAGCAAATACTTTGATGCAGTGTATCTGCTGCCAGCCCCATTTGGTAACACATTTCTTCTGTATGTAATGTGAGTAATTGTAAATAGTCAAGTTGCAGGTGTCTGTAGACATAAGAGTGATAAAAGAAAACACAATCTATGCAAACAGAGGCATTGTAAAATCAGTTTGTTCTCTATTTTTTCCTGCTTTTTTAAATAAAGGCACACAATACCAGTTTTCTTTAAATGTGCTATGTTGCATCAAACATATACATAACATACAGCATTGTTGTGATTCTGTAGTTTACAAATATTTACACATTAACGTACGCACACGCGTGCGCGCGTGCACACACACACACACACACACAATAGGTAGAGAGGTTTTAATGAAAGGTGGTATTTATGTTACAGCTACTCAGTGTGTACCAACATTTGTTCAAGAAATTGTAGATCTTAGGGCTGTGGAACTGGAAACAGTAACATTTGAATGCCAGTTCTCAGGCACTCCCACACCTGGTAAGTTTTACATTTCCTTGAATCTGTTTATAATAATTATTACTGTATGTCACCACCACCCCAACCATCACTGCCAAATGTCATCAGAATCATGCTAACCATCATGTATAGGGTTGACTGGTGTCATGAATGTGCAGACAAGGCTTGGAGATAAAAGCCACTGATTCATGTTACTTGTTTAGTTCTTATGTTCGTTCATGGCACTTTATCAGCTCTGTAGGTTATATAGCTTACAACAAGAATGACTACAAACAAAATGGACAAAGCCTATTCACCTGAAGGGACTGTGGAAGACCACAAATGCTGAATCAGAAGTACTCCATGGTCACAAAGGAGGCATATCAGCTCCTTAACTCAAATATCTGCATATTATTAGCCTCTGCGCTGAGTTGACTATAGTGGTCAGCTTCATACTGTGGCCACCAGACACCCTATGGCTGGTCAGTCATTCAGCCTCCACTTTGATAACTTCTCATGGCTTCTCATGGCATTTTGATAAACAGTTGTCCTTTGAGATGGAATACATAAGTCAGTGTAGAGAATAGACTGTGGGCTGAATGGTCTAGGGTTGAAATCCTGATAGGCGTAAGAGATTTTTGTCTTTTCCAAAACATCCAGACCAGCTCTGCAGCTATGTCCAGCCTCCTATTCAGTAGGTATTGGCGGTTCTTTTCCCAGAAAAAAGCAGTCACTGAATGAAGTTGGCCACTCACTGCTATCTAGTGCTGAGGTTAAGAATGGGTGGCGCTATACTTCTGTTCCTCATGTATTGTACCTTCATGACACGGATGGGGACAACATTACTTTTGGTGTGTGCCAAATGAACATTTTGTTTGAAAGCTTGCAGGCTGTCTTGTTAATTTGAGAGGTGATATTAGGTACTGATCTTATTAAATATTTAAAGTATTTCTCACTATGGAATTTAATTTGTAAAATAAAAGGATTTCTTTCTTCTTCCCCTTCTTCTCCTCCTCCCCCTCCCCCCTCATCCTTCTTCTCCTCCTCCTCCTCCTCCTCCTCCTTTTCCCCCTCCTCCTCCCCCTCCTCCTACTTCTTCCTCTTCTCCTCCTCCTCCTCCTCCACCTCCTCCTCCTCCTTCTTCTTCTTCATTTGTAATATCCTACTGTAAATGAGTAAGGGTGGTGACAGGTGCAAAATTACAAATTAATGTGTATGTGGAGGTGAGTGAAATGAAACCTTCAGATTTATTACCTGCTCATTTAGTGTGTGTGTAGGTTCAGTACAGCTCTGTCAAGTTTTCATGTTTAGCAGCTATACTATACCACAGGCAGTACATGTTTAGCAGCTATACCACAGGCAGTACATGCTTCCACCCATGATGTTGACTTGCCGAGACTGCAGCTGCACACATTAGGGTCAGTCTCACTCGCTGTCCCCTTTTTTTATTTTTCTGCTTTTATTATCTCTCCATCTGTTGCCATGTCCTGTGAGCTTGCATGTTAAGAGTACATTACCCACTTGTGAATTTGGGAAATTTTGTTTCATATCTTGTGTGGAATATTTTGTACACACAAGTGTAGAATAAAATCAGTATTATTTTGTTTTACTTTTACCTTATGTTTAAATTATTCACTTATTCCTCCCTTTTGCTAGGAGACATGCACCATGCTCCACAGATACACCATCCCAGGATTGACATTGTTGATAAGTCAGTACCCTCTCCACCTGCACAGCCACTTTCTTTGGACTGCCTGATCCTGAATATGAAAGAACTGCAGTCTTTTGAAATGTCAGGAAGTACTTGTTCAATGACACAGTGTCACATCCCAGATGACCTGAATCTCCAGAAACTCTGTTGTGACAACCTCAAATGTTGCACAGTAAAAGATTTGCCCTACAGTACTCAAGTAATGCTACTTCTCTTGTCTTGCAGACATTGTTTGGTATCGTAATGATAAGGCAGTAAGAAACACCAAAAACGTACAGATTAGAATAAAGGACAAGAAGACTTCATGCACCATCTTAAAAGTGACCGCTGAAGATGAGGGAACATACGTCTGCAAGGCCACCAGTGACATCGGAACAGCGGTGACTAAAGCAAAACTACAAGTGAAAGGTAACTGATGCTTATGACTATATCTTGCGCATTAATCTTTGCAAAATGTTGTTTTTTTACCTTCAAGTTTTAAATTGTTTTAAATTTTTATTTCAGAATTGCCAGAGCAAAAGAAAAGAGAACTTGAGATCCAGAAAGCTCATGAAGAAAAGGAGAAGATTAAAATGGAAAGAGTAGTACTTGAAAAGAAACGTGAAGAGAGACGTAAGAAGAAGGGAGTTCTTGCTTTTGAAGTGGGAAGGTAGTGCATCCTTACAGACTGGAGTTTGTTGCTTTTGACTCACAAATTACTGTAACTTTGAAGTCTGACTTGCGTATTTGCTCATTCTGAGTTTGTATTTGTGAGTTAGGTCAAGAATTTGTTATTAGTAGTTATATACCTAATACAACCATTCAGGTAATTTCTGAAAATGTACTATTTTTGGGCTCAAATCATCTCAAATTACATTTCCAATCCGCATACATAATGCAGCATTTATAATTTCCTCATAATATCTTACTTTTTTTTTCTCCATCAACGGTACTAAAGACATAGAATTTAATAAACAGTGGACTTCAATTTACATGCCTTCAAAATTTTCAGGGCAACTGCAGATGTTAAAGAAGTTCAAGCTGTGGAATCCACCACACAGTTTGCTGAAACAACTGAAAAGGTACAGGTAATTGTTTTTTTTTTCTTTTTTTGTTGATTAAACCAGTTGCCTTATTGTCATGTGAATCTAACATGATGTATTGAATGACAGGTCCAGGCACAGCAGGTCTTGTCAGTTCAAGAATCTGTTGCGGTGTCAGCAGTAGCTTCCTGTAAGAAGATAGATGATGAGACAACTGAGAAAATAGAAACACCACAGGAGAAAGCGAGAGAAATCGTGCCTATGCAACAGCCTGTTATGGTAACTGAAACAAGACCTGAGGATATAGTCGAAGATTTTAAATCCAAAATAACAACTCTTCAGACAACTGCCACAAGAACAGCTGTAGTCCAGGAATCAGTTGCTGTGTCTGAAGTTCAGGATGTAGGGCGTGTTGAAGAGTTCGTGCAGAAGACAGTGGAGGAGAAAGCTCAGAAGATTGTTTCAACACAGGAGTCTGTGAGTGTATTGCAAGTCACATCTGAATCCACCATTGAAAAATTGAAGGAGAAACCAGCAACACAAGAAAAGGCCATTAGAAAGTTGTCTGGACAGGAGACTGTTACAGTGTCTGAGGTGCAGTCTGAATCAAGAGTGGAGGAATTCGACCAGGACAAACCAATAGAAAAAGCAAAGAAGGTTATTCCTGTACAGGAATCAGTTGTTGTTTCAGACATCCAGTCTGAAGCAACTGTGAAAGAACTGAAAGAGAAAAAACCAAAGACAAGGCGTGCAAAACCAGAAAAGAAGCCCACAGTACAAGACACTGCAGTCGTAACTGAAGTAAAATCATTGACTGCAGAAGAAGTTCTTGATAAGGAAGAAACCAAAATGGTGACAGAGGTGGAAGAGTTTATGAAGTTTGTGAGAGCCAAGGAATTTGGTCCAGGAGAATCTCCTCTTCGTGAGTTAGCGCAGATTGGATTCTTGGTGAGACAAGGTGTGTCAGTTAATGAAATTACGGCACTGTATGAAGCAGACCATTTCCCTTCCTTACGCACTCCCGAAGCACAGTCTGCAATGGTTCAGCTTGTGGAACGTGAGGGACATGGTGCTCTCGTTTCTCAAGTTCTTACTGAAGAGTCAACTGCTGATGAAGATCTTGTGGCTTCTACTATTGGCTTCCGAGCCTTCATGCGTATGGTGGAGGCAAGACATGCTACAGTTGAGGAGGTTATTACCCACTTTGCACCTGAAGACTTTAGACCTCACGCATGGGAGACATCTGAAGCAACAGAGGTCAGTAATGAATACTCAACTAACCTTGAAGAAAGGTGTGTATTTTTGTGGTTGAAACTGTACTTGTTACCAGACCTAAGGAAAAGGTATAGCTTTGTTAATGGGTCTCACTGGGTAGGAAGGTTTCCTCCTCATTAGTGGAACCAGTAATATGGTGTAGCTTTGTTAAAGGCCCCTACGAACTATGTATTAAGCCTTCCTCTGTGTGCTTTAACTGAAATGTAGACTGAACCATCTATAAAATAGTTTAGCTTTGATCTCCCTTCTGGATAGTAGTCAATGTCCAGGATGTGTCCTTACATACAGATGCCAGACAGCAGCCAATGTCCAGGAATAGTCCTTCTATGAAGAACACACACACACACACATTACATGGATCCATAAATTTATGACAAAGACAGTAGGATGGGGAATAAGCCATAAAAGTACCAGATGGCAGACAATGTCCAGTGACAGTCCATACATAAAGATACCAGTCAGTAGACAAGGCACCATCAAAAATGTATTTTGAGCCACTTACAGTGTTTTTTCCACTCTAGTTAGTGTTTTTTCTTTTTACTGATTTCTAACAGTATGCGTTCTGTTCACACAGTACAACCAACATTATGTGTTCTGTTCACACAGTACAACCAATGTATGCACTGATGTTAAAATTATATTTCTACACACCATTTTGTCATATCTGTGGCATGTTTTGATCTGTCTTGTTCATCTTCTGGGAGTTATGTAATATCAGTAAGGCATATATAAAAGATCATGGATGGGTTATTAAATACATTAAAATAATTGTACCATTGTGCATTTGTTGGTTTTATTGTATGAATTATTATTGCATGGGCATGAATTGCATTAAGATATGAATTCTAGTTTAAATTGCATGACTGAAAGCAAATTGTGTAGTCTGTAATTTTACATGTGGGTTCTACATTTGTATGTATTTAAATGGCAGTGTATTTCACAGGTTGTTACCAAAGACTTAACAAGTGAGAAGGTGCAAGTGACAGAACGAAAAGAAGTGCATTTTCAAGGTATGAAGATTTAATTACCATGGCAAATTGCTGCCTTGTGAAATAATGACTAATAAATAGCTAATTTTTAATATTGCTGATTACTACAGACTTCTGTAACTGTTTAAGTGAATTACTGCATTCTGCCCCAGGCATGCTTGTGAGTAGTGGTACAGAGCTTAACAAAAATATATGGACAGTTGGAGTTATATCATGTCCTTGAGCACAGGAAAGTGGGAGCTATCTGTGTGCATCTCCTCTGTACTGACACTGTGGCTGTGTTTTCTGCTGATAACTGAATAGCTGGAATGGGCACATTTTAGACATATCTTATTTGAAAGTGTAGTTCAAATGGTCTCTGTGCATATGTGAAATTTATTGAGTTGATCATATCCTGTTCATTGGCAGCACTTTTGCAAAGTATACATAATGTAAAAATTGTTTTAAAGTTCTGTAAAAAAAGCCCACACTCAACAGTGCCATGCAGATGAATGGTATGCCAAGCAGTGGAAAATTTCTTAATCACAGGTTCAGTGCTGGACACACATAAAGTATGAGAACTTTTATTGTTACTTGATGTTATGTGGCTTACACTGAATAGAATGTGATCAGCAAAAATCACATATGTTGGTGTTATTACAAAAATCCCCATTCAGTTCTTGAAATTTCCTTGGCATGACTTTATAGTGCAGTAAGCACACACAACAGCACAGGGCCTGTGTTTTTTGAAAAACAAATTTCGATCAGTATGATACCTGAATCCCAGTATAATTCTGCAAAAAATAGAGGAAGAAAAAATTTAGGGCAGTCCAGTATAATTGGAAGAGTAGAAGGGTGCCTTTCAAAGAGAGATTGTTAATATTTTGTAACTAGAGCCCAACTGCATGTCAAAAGTATATTCAGAAAGTGTGAGGGTTTGCCTATAAGCTAGAGTTTGGCACTTCAAGACACCCTTATGAAATAAGGTAAGGTAAAATGCAGAGGAAAAATGAACTTTAAATTACTGGTGGATGCAGGCTTTGTATGTGATATGGCTGCTGTGACAGTGGCTGTACTCAGGGACATGACATTAAGCTCTGTCTGTCCTCAGGCTGTTACAGTAAGACACTGGAATTAGATTACTAAACTTCTGTTTGGAAATATAGATGTGATTTTCAAAATTTACAGATTGATGCATTATAATTTTTATTGCTTTTGTGTTATTGCTTTTACATTAGTGATTGTTTGATCGTAAACTATCTGTGAAATTGAAAAAGTGCATGTAACTGTGTACCGCCAATATAGGGATGGAAGTCGGGTTGAATATTAATGTAACTGAAACATTTTCATTAAATAAAATGAATATTAGCATTAATGGTGTGACTTGAAGTGATGTAACATTTTCTGACCTTAATTTGCATTTGCAAAAAAAAAAAAAAAAATATTTCACTTGTTTAAACTGTCAGCAGTATGATCCATGATTGTAGCATTGGACATTTCTAATGATAACATACCAAGCATGATAGTATTTTTTATATCACTTAATTATGTGTTGTTTGTTGTACTGTTATTAGATCGTGTTATTAAGAGCATAATCAACAGTGTGAAGTTTGTTTTGTTTTAACAGCACGGACGGAACCTGACGAAGGACCTGCGTGCATGTTCCTACCCTGCTTCAGCCAATGTGTGGTCTCCCAGTGCATTGCATTGCTAATACTGTGTGTAATAGTTGTGAGACTGGTTTTGTTATTATTGGCATTGGCATTTGCCATTAGATTAGACCTTAGCAGTCTGTTGTGACAGTCACTTTATACCCTACCTGAAGTCATACAGTCCAACATTCCAGATCATTACAAACAATGAGGCCATTTTCTAACACAGCATTCTCCTTTAATTATCTGTTCTTACAGAAATGTCTTAGAGAGAAATTTCTAGAACTGCTTGCCTCTTGAACTTCATCCATCATCTTATATTCAGAACAGAATACAGTGTTCCATGCAATGGGTCTGATTTCATCCCCTATTGAAAATTGGAGGTCCAGTAGACAGAGCTATTCACCAAGGTTCTGAAGTGTTCTGGGATGAGATGATATGCCACTGGGTCTTCATTCCTGATGTTTTGAAGGCTCATAGTGGCCCACTTGGCTTCAAAGTGGTAGGCACTATGACCTTTCAAAATGTTGGCAGCTATTCTCCTATTGACATGGCATCATATCCTGGAACACCTGATACTTCACCACCACCATCACCACTACCACCACCACCACACCTCCAATGTGAGAACCTCAGATCTTGCATCTCTTCTCTAGTGATGTTGGATGAGGTCCAGAAATAAAGTAATCATACCTATAACGTTCCATTATCAGAATCCTGCCAAACGTATGAAATTTGCGGTCTTATATTGGAATTCTGCAAAATTAGATGACAATTATGAACTGATGGTCACAGCCTGTCATGTCAAAGCTGCAATTTATACTGAGTCGAACTGATTCTGTTTGGTTTGTAGTCAGTGTGTAGGTGAGTCAGTTAAACACCTTGAAATTTTTATATAGCTCACAAGGTTGGTACATGCTGTCATTTTCAGATAATTTCTTATCATATTTTTTGTAGCTAGATGTACCAGACACAGTGCAACGTTTCTGACCCATGCTGATGAGTTGTTGTGCCTGCAGCTGCACCACACAATGGGGTCTTGATTTTTTCTTTTTGTACTTTAAAAGTTTCCATTTTATTCAGATAAAGTGACCATTGTGTAAGGCAGCTTGCTCACCTCTGTCTAATGCTGATGTTAAGAATGGTCAGAGCTGTACTGCCACTTCCCCTTGTATGCCAAAATGACCTGTAGAGAGACAGCTTTATCTTGACCTTTACTTTAACCTTAACCAGGTACAGTAATTTTATACCATGAAATTTAATGGATTTGCACCAACTTAATAAAAGACTCTGTTGTGTCCTCTCAGAACTCTTGGAATAATCAAATCATGGGAGTGTCTTCAAATTGTTGATACTGTATAGTTATTTATAACTGTCATGCTGATGTATTCATGTTCGTTTGTTTGTCCTTAAGAAATGAACTGGCCACATTATAATTGTATGTTGAAATTAGGGATGTCATTAGATTCATTTTGAAATGGCTTTGTTAATTTCTTGGCATTCAATATAAAGTTCACCATACATACCAAAATATTTAAAATTCGATGATAAAATTGCCTATGTTATGTAGTTATGTGTATTTTTCTTACATTCTAGAAAGTGATTAACATAATTTGTACTATAATCTGTAGATACTTTCACCCTTTTTTTTAGAATACTGAGTTGGCATAGTAATCCTGTGACACCTGAGTGAATTCTTTATTCAGCATTTTAGGTTTTTGATGTCACATTATAAAAATAAATTATATTTGTAATCACACAGTGTAAAAATTTGGTGAATTAAAATATTTATGGCAACATTTGCAGTATAAGTACATTACTGCTTACAGCACACAATGTTGTAATGAAAGTGTTGAGACAAATGTAGAAACACATTTTCCCCTACAAACAGGATACTGGTGAGATGTTAGGTTCTTGCAGTGGTGTTGTTGAAGATTCAAGTCTCCCAGGATGTAAATGCCATGTCAACTGGTAAATAGTTACCATCATTCTGAAGGATCAAAGTTTGTTCAAAACGTTGGTTACTGTTTACCATACCAATCAGCATGGTGTTACAACCCAGAATCTTCAACAGAATTTTTATTGATGTTTCAAGTATTCTATATGTGAAGCATCTTTAGGGTCAGGGAGGCCGCTTGAGTCTGTTGATGATGGCACCATCTTGCTGCAGAAGTTCAGGAGGTACTAACCCAATGACACAGTGCACATGCCTGGGGACATAAACTGTCAGCAGCACTGCCACAAAAACCTCAAATTTCACTAAGAATTTTTATTGTTTTGCGTTTTACAAATATCAATTTGAATTAATCAAATATAGAAGTTATTTATTGTAAATAAGAATAAATTTATTAAGTAATAATAAGCATTCTGCCTTTCAAGGACATTATGCATGTTGTGTGAAAGCTAGTGTACTAAACACAGATAAACAAAGTTGTACATGTGTTTGTATTTACAATCCTAACACAGACTTCTTGTATCATATTTCTTGCTTAAAATTAATAGAGATATGAACTGAAAGCAGTATAGTACTGTCTGCATTTGTTTGAATTTAATCAACCATTTGAATACTAAAAAGTAATATGTTTTATATAAAGATTTGGATCATACCTCGCAGAGAATCATTTGGAACACACAAATACACTGCATGAACAAACTGCAGTATTTAGTTTTAAACTTTAAAAGTACATGTACTAACCAGCAGGCTTGAAGAGTTTAAATGAAACTAGACAGGCAATATGAACACTGGATGCATAATACAAGTGTTATCCCTTTGCATCAGTTTATCATATTTCAGAAGTGAATGGGGTTGTCATGTCATCTGTACATGTATGTGGTGTACAAGTGTAGACTAACAGTTGAATGTTGATACTGAATTGTTGTTGTAGTGCTTTATGTAAATGTCATTGTTTGCTGTAGTGTTTCATGTAAGTGTCAATAAATGTGATAGTGTTTAATGTGAATGTGAATGGTTGCTATAATGTTTCATGTAAAGTTATGTTTTTTAATTTGTGTTTTTAATTTCTGTGCTACTGTGACGCCTATATGCATTGATACTAGTTTAAAAATATATGTTTTTCTTGCACAGTTACATTATCTTATATTTTCAGCAACCTGTGTTTCTGAAATTTAGTCCTTTATAATGTTATTATTGTGAAGTCTTCTGTGAAGCAGCATGGCAGGACACTACAGCCTGCAGTTAGCAGACTTAAATACATATTTTGCTTAACCAACATGAAGGAGGAATTAAGTACTGGGAAATACAAAGCAATGCTGTAACACTGTGTAAGAAATAATAAAAATGTGGAGGGAGGATATGGGAATTGGTGTTAGGTGTGGAGACATTGTTGGGGAATTTGGGCATTCTGGAGAGATGAATGTGAGGTAATATGAACTGTGTTATTTCAAATTGTTTTGTAGAAATTACATGATGCATGTTTTGACTTTAGCTCATGTAGGGTTGAATGTTAAGAATATATTGCAGTAGATGCTGTTAAATCATGTGTCTGACTTGTATCCCCACTAAGGACATATTGTCTTTACCACTGTTAACTGAATGATCAGAGTCAAGAAGATATTTACATAAATCTGATTTCTTAGAAGTTTGTTTTCAGGACATTTCAGGTTCTCACAGCAGTTTTGCTGGTGATGTCAGTCCCCTGGGATGTAATTCTGTGTTGTTGGGTGGGGCGTTCCCACCTTTTCAAAGATGAGTGGTGCCATTATCTTCAAGGACAACACATTCCAAGAAGAGTGCTTGAACCTGAAGATGAAGAAACCACATTCCTTTGAAACATGGGAACTGCTCACCCAGGGATACAGCGTAACATCCGTAGATAGTCAAGTCCCAAGTTATTTTTTGCTTAATATCAGTCACATGTAATTTATACACACAAAAAATAAAAGCCATAGTTTGCTTTACATTGTTGAGAACATGGATCAGAAAGTATATTTACTTTATAAATACTCTGAGGTTGGAGTCCAGGTAATAGTCTCTATAGAAATATGCTGGCAGTCATATTGATGCTTGTATTTTTTATAATTGTTTTGGATTTGTACAAATCAGATTACGTAGTTGAGATGTTGAGATTTAGTAGTAGTAATAGTAGTAGTAGTAGAAGTAGCAGTAGCGGTAGTAGGCATCAAAGGACTAAACAATTCTACATCTCAGATTGAAGTCAGAAAATTAATGTGTCATCCACATTACATTGATCATCCTTTGCTCTCATCTCTTGATTGATAGACAGTGTGTTGCAGAAGAAAACCTAGAAGGCTGGAATTATTAATGTAGCAAACACCAACTCTTTTTAATAAAGTAGGCGCTCTCAGTAGCTGGAGAGAAGGGGGGGGGGGAGAAGAAAAGGTAGGTTTTGGTATGTGTGCTAAATTGAGAGTTGTGACAGGAAATAATTGAGAACAAATGGTAAGGAAAAATAAGGTCACCAGGGAAACTTGATTCTTACCCAGTATGGGTAGTGATAGTCCCTACTGCCAACTATATTTGATTTGTCCTGTTATGAAGGGTAAAACTATTTGTCACTCTCACAAAAGCATCTAAAGGAATAATATGTATAGCTTCACATACTCTTTGCCTCATAAAAACTTTTCCTGCTAATTCTCTTTCAAAAATGAACAGCATTTTGCTTGTACTTTTTTTAAGCTGTGTCAAGGACAGTTATGATTGGTAGTTGTTTGCAGTATGTAGGCTTCTGTTTTTTATAGTGGGTAGTAACTTTATTTAAGTAGCTTCTGTTTATTATGATGGCTAGTAACTTTTAAGGAGACTTCTATTTTTTATGATGGGTTTTAATTATTGTAAGTAGGCTTGTGTTTTGATTTTATTTTTGATATTTATCTTGAGATTCATTTGATCTCAAAATTGTATTACTTCACTACAAGAATATTGAATTGGTTTACAATTAAAGTGAAATTTAAATTATTTTCTTGATTTTCAACATGTACAGGATTTACTATTGTTTGAAATCATCTAACCAAAATTTGAAAAGCTTCATGAAAGCATTCTCTGTAATGTCATAAGACAAAAGATGTTAAATCTGTTCATTTTCAGAAGTAGACGTGCATGTAAACTCCAGTGAAGTTTATAACTACAGATGTGGAATTATGCGTCATTCTAATGAAGAACCTTTGTGCCAACTAAGGTTTATAAAATATACAATTCTTATGTGTTGTGTGTGTTCTTTTTTAACATTTCAGAGAGAACAAAAGTAACAAGGAAGACCAGGACAAAACACGAGGCAGAAACAGAAGGTTTGAAAAGGCCCACTTTTATTTATTTAACTACTTTAATTTCTTTAAAGCGTGTTATTTCATGATGCAACCAGTTGGTAAGGTCATATACCACTGGTGATGGATAAATGAGTGAGTATGGAGTACTAGCAAAATGATACAGGGGAAAACTGAAGTTCTCAGAGAAACAGCTGTCCCTGTGCCATTTTGATAAATTTGACATGGACTTCCCTGGGACTGAACCCATCCCTTCATGGTTGAGTCCTTTAAGTCCATTGCAGAACAAATGAAATTTTAAATATGATGAAGATGACTGCAGTAGCATGTATTAATGGTTCAGTTAGACGGTTAAGTGTACGTTGCTGCATGTCAGGTCAGGTCAACTGATTCAAAATTTTCACAGTTCAGTTGATGTGCCATAGATGCAGACATGATTGGATCTCTGGCCATTATGAAATATTGGATAGCTCCTGTTCTTGATGTAGTGAATATCTATTCCCATCATCATTGAAGTTTAAATTTACACAATTCAGTAATAGTTCTTTACATTCCATTGACACTTAAGTTCCAAAGATACAAAATACCTAACAATATGCAGTTATTGGGACCTTTCATAAAGTGTTGTTCTTGAATATTATTTAGCAGTTCAGGTGTTCAGGATTATTTCTTGAAATGACTAATCCTAAGGTACCTGTTGACTGTATTCTAAGACTCTCTGTATTGTGAACATTTTATCATTGTGGTCTGGAGTGAGCAAATTCTGGATGATCTTTAGTAAGTTAACCTGCATACACAATAAGACTGGAACATTGCCTACTCCTAATGACAGTGTTCAGAAACAGGTTGTTTTATCAAGAGAATGGCATGGAATTTGATGATGGTAATCATCATGATCATGATCATGATGGTAATATGATAAGTAGTTACAGTTAGGGTTATTTGTGCTTAATTACTCACTAGAATTACCACATATCCCAGATTTCATATATGTTATTACTTCCAAGGATGTTTACCTAATATGATAGTAGAAATTCCTAGCATTTTGGCCCTTTATTTAATAAGTACTAGAATGATGAATGTATCATAATATGCATGATACTGTGAAATGAGTGATGAAGATGTATTGATTCAAAATTGTGCCTGAGGTAATAATTGTGAAAATCCAAGTGTAAAAGGGTTTTCATTGTGTTGCCATTTTCTTTGTGTTTCAAGCTATGTGTACATGTTTGGGGTAAGTATTCAGGCAGCACCAGTTTTGTTTATACCATTTTTATTTGATGTTCAGTGTTTGGCTTGTTCAGTGGCATCCTTGGGAGTAAATACTGTTCTTGAGTTTAACAGATTAGTTATTCCCCTTCTTTCTGCACTTAAAATATGTTTGTGTTTATAAGTATTTATAATTTTAAATTATGTGTTTGAAGAAATTTAAGCAGCATGTTTTGTAGTGATTATGATCTATATCATAGTGGTAGAAGTAAGTTCTTTTGATAGAATCTTTTTATAAGTCTGTAGAAACCAAATATTTGAGTTTTTGTACTATGTACATATTCCTTGTTATAAACTGTATGATCGTGAGATTGCATAGAGTGTAGAGCATTTCTTTTATTTCAGCAGTTTATTTCCTTTGGCACTAACTGTTCTAGAAAAGCATTACATATTTCTTTTCTCACAAACTACTTCATGCATTTGTCGCCACTGTCATTAATATAACTTGTGTTTCATTCTTTCTTGTCTGTTTAATTATTTATGAATTACAGAAAATAAACTTAGCACTGATTGAAAGTTAGTCTAGTGCTCAGCGGCTGAAGTGTGATTGTTGCTGCTTATTGACTTCTGTATATCTTTTTTTCTTTTTTTTTTTTTTACAGTTTTTTTTTCCAGTTTTTTTTTTTTTTTTTTAGCTTCAGTTTTTTATGATCTTCTGGTTTTACTTCTCTAACCCAGACAGACTTTGACACAATTTATTTTTTTA
>Ga0123352_10004749_pt1 | contig 20146 bp, 16 predicted proteins | sample TergutLab28metaG_FD_89700 | JGI IMG/M metagenome (GOLD analysis project Ga0123352, IMG submission 89700) | Labiotermes labralis P1 segment gut microbial communities from Petit-Saut dam, French Guiana - Lab288 P1 | ecosystem: Host-associated > Arthropoda: Insects > Digestive system > Gut ...
GCGGGCCCACCCCCCCCCCCCCCCCCCCCCCCCCCACACACACAAACACAAACACATACTCCCGGGACTACGCTCATGCACACAGTACCTTTTTGTTTCAAAGATGAGACGAGAATGTAATGTCGTTAGTCCATAATTTAACTACAGATGTGTAAATCAAGGGAGGCCCTGCTGGTAACCACGGTGAGAGAGACTGTGTGCCACACCAACAGAACACAGGAGTGAACTGTGGATTGCCAGAACGAAGATGCAGTTGTTAGGCGTAAGAGTAATTTCCTTTAACATTGTGGCAGCGGGTGTACCAGTACCAGTACCAGTCACAGTACTACTATGTACTGAGCAAAACAGGAAGGCAACTTAGTTGCATTGCTGCTACAGTAGTTGTAAGCAATGAAAAGGTTTAAACGCCATGCCAAAATATGTTGGAGGTAAAACAAGTAGTTCCATGTATGAACCCCGATGTACGATGGAAGGTCATACGCAATGTCTGCTTACCCATGATTAAATAACCTCTACTACCTGTAAAATGTTCTCTTCAACTGACAATTCTGAAAAGATTGCTACAATTACAAAACTTACAAAAGGCTCGATCTGTGTAAATGTTGACTGTCATGTCCAGCAACTCAGGCACCTTCTGATCAAGCACTAGTAAAGGAACAAATGCAGTTTCCCACATATGCAGTATTAACCTTTAGATTGACAATAATATTTTTAATTTTAATGACACTAAACTCCTACATGTTTCAGGCCTTACTGGTCCATGACCAGGGATTACATTAATTGGTGTTCTATAAAATAACAATATTTTGATCTCTTGCAATATTCTTCTATGCAGGGTGAATATGTGTAGCACACAGAATTGTTAAAAAGTACATACTTGCAAAAGCAACACAGTAAGTTGGGGCAGCACGTGGATATGTTGGAGGTATTTACTGCTTAACAATTCTACATGCTACACATATTCAGTCTACATGGAAGAAATTCTACAAATGAGATAAAAATATTAAGTACAGTACAACTGTATCTATCTGGATTAATTGGGATGGCAAGCCATCCAGATATGCAGAAAATCTGGACAACTGGATTTTTCTTTGAAAACAGGCTACACTGGCAGCTTGAAGTCCGGCTGCTAAATTTACAGCATGTATCTGTGTCTAAACTTTTTGACCACTCCTGATTTGAAGTTCTAGAAGCCATTAACATTGCACTGTACTGGATTGCATAACCGGTAATGTCAAGGCAGGTTAGTTTTTTAGAATTCTCGACAAATTTGCCCTAAGCGCCAAGCCGATCCAGATAACTGGCATTCCAGATAACCAGCATCCAGATTTGTAGAGTTCAACTGTAACTGTTTTATACAACAATGATTAATGTACTTTATAAAGTTGCCCATTCCATGAATATTTATCAGCATACACCATTTATTTACCAACTAAATGCACATTCATAAATTAGTACAAAAATATGGGCATGTTTGCACCAATTTAAGAATGTGCATTTAGCTGGTAAATAAATGGTGTACAACGATTAATGTACTTCCTGACGATGGAGCAACAGGGTCCAATATGTGTTTGAGTTTAGTGTTTTTCAATACAAAAATATTGTCAATCTAATAATAATTGTGTATATTTGTTGGTTACAATTAAAGAAACTAATATAGATTTATCCCCCCACCACCCCATTTTAACATGCGGCTGTCAGCCCTAAGGAAGCAACTTAAAAATCTCTGTCACTTGCAGTCTTCTGAGCCAGCATGTTGTCCAGCCTGGTAACTTAACTACCAATATTTTGGAGCAAACTACTGGTTCTGCCCTATGGGCAGAATAATTCATCACCCTCACCCCTGAATTAAAATATGCCAGCCCTGTAGCATGGGGAGATTTACATCATCTGAGGACAGCTCCTCACATGATGAAGGTAATAAGTAAAAACAAATGAGGTAACTACCACACACATTCCCCTAAATATAAAATCCAGGTGTGCATTTCACATTACAAGGTACACAATCATTCTTACTTTATTATTTTTCTTAAAAAAAAACGTAGATGACATTGATATTGAATGTTGGAATTGGAATGGTAGTTGGAACAAAACTTACCACATCTCTATAGAATGTGTTCTGCTGGCCCACAAGTCACAACCTTTCTGGAAATGTTTTCAAATTTGTATTTCTGTCACACATATTCTATTGTTCTTGCACACAATATCACTATTGATAAGAGCACTCAAAATGGACCAAGTGTTTATGCTTAACAGAAAGGCACCACAAAACACAACTGCTGTCATCTGTTTAAAACTGACATAATATTCTTACGAGCAACGTCATTCTGGCAAACACAAAAGCACAAAAACATCAATGTCTGAAAATATTTAACCATCTGTTCAATGAGTATAAAAAGCTGTAAATTGAACACTTAATTTGGTGCCAAGAATCACAGGCACTTACATTTTTTTTAACAGTAATTGGTATAAAATTAACTTTGTAGCTAATCTGCCTAATTGTGGACACAATATGTATGCACCATTTGCTGTAAAAGGGAAACAAAAGATTACCACCATGCTTCACATACATAAAAGGCATAAAAGCTTGTGAATGTACACATTTTCATTCTGAATGATTAACACATCTTCCAAATGTTCGAAGCACTGTGAACAAACAATCCTTAGACGATAAATAAAAAAATTACAACAAAAACTACAATATGAGACACACATACAGTGAAATTCAATTAGACATTCTTCCACATGTTAGAATACTTTCTTTCCAAAATTTTCCAGTATGAATTCACACTGGGAGCACAAAATCTGTGTGGGTGACATTAGAGTCAAAAAATAATGAAAGGAAAAACTAAGAATTCTATGCCTGCACACATCTACCCACCTTGACGACTCATCTCAACAGTATTTATCTGCATATAGTAAAAATGACAAAGGAAAATGTGAGTGGCATTTAAAAATACACACCCTATACCATGTGTAATTAATGGTACCAAACAGGTCATGTGAGAAGCAAAACAATTACTGAAGGTTTCAGTGTCACTTCAATTCAGCAGCTGTATAGCTTTATTTCCAGCTTGTAGTTGAGTATTTAGCATTGTTGTATACCTTCTAATTTTTGTACAACTCTGATAAATGTGCCTCCAGTACAATAACTGCTGTAAAATAACAAAATCCATAGTAAAAACAAGGAAGGTTGCCTACACTGTTGTCAGGTTTATGGACAGTGAATCTCATGCAAGAACATGTACAGTTCATGTCAAAACAGGCATGGCACAAAGAAACGTCAGAATAAAATGGAGTTTCACTACACCAGCTGAATAAAATGGGAAGAGACCAAATATCATGGCCGCTGTTCCACATTTGTCATGTAACATCCAAATCTTAAAAGCAACAAAAAAAACCTTCAGTCCAACGTGAAGGCATGGGTAGCATCTAGAAACATTCATGTATTCAAGATTTCTTATTTATGTATATTCCCTTCGGAAGAAAAGTTTCAGCATATGGCACAAGATGACTGGATACCATTATGCAAACACACAGAGAGACTGAGAATGAATTTTGGGAATGAGGTCATTATGGACACAGTTATGGATCAATCACACAATCATGAGTTTAGTTGGGTCTAACAGCGACGGGGACAGCAACGGTGCTCCAGAACATATGTTTCAAGGACAATGCAAACATGCCTGTTCTGGAGTGGAAGAAACACAATACTATGGTTGTGTGCACATGATCATTCAGCATGTAATGCTTTGGTTTAATGGTACCACTTTGAATTCTTGAACCTGTTACTTCTATGAGAAGAAATTTCATGAATATATGTATTCACACATACTGTTCATGTAACATGTAGAATGTTCTCAGAACTAACAGGCAAACTTTCCTACCCCAAGTGCTGACAGTTCACCCACACAGATATCATACTCCCACTACATATGTTTCCCCTATGGTAGGATTTCCCAAACAGAACATTACAGTACTAACATTTCACTCTCTTAATATATTTTCTGTATCAAAAACTATACACATCACAAATCACTTCCCACATTCACATTGCAGTTTCTCATTCTGTTAATTTTCTTCAGATGCAAAATCAACTTCATACCTAATGACTCTTCCTTCCTGTCATTGAGTTGTGTTACGTGGGGGTCTGAAACACACTGATCCTTGAGACAAATTTATTAACATTTCTGTCTTCTGAGATGTGATGGTATAAGACTGATGGAAGTTTGCCAAGGTTCCACCAAAATGTTAATACATTTCTAGCTTGCTACATGGTGTCACATCTTGGAAGATGGCAGTCTTCACAGACACCATCATTAGCAATTCAAATCTCACAAATTTATAATTAGCACTGTAATGACATATTTTTAACAGTATTAATAACTAGTAACAAAGGTAGAGTTCAAGACAATCAACATGCTGTGACTGAACTTTGCAACATAAATTAAGGGATGTCTCCATAGTGCGTTAGAAGTCTGCAGCATGCGTGCATACTGTCCCCCACTTTAACCCTTTGGCAGTTACGTATTTGTAAGGAGCAATGTGATGCTCAACACTGAAAGTTATATACAAATATTTGTAAGGAGCAAAGCGATGCTCAAACGCTGAAAGTTATATATAAATATGGTTCCGCTTAGGCACCCACTATTTAATTCCAATCTGTCGCACATCACATTGGGCATTTAATTCTGGCACCAAAGGGTTAAATAAACATCATATATGCAATCTGAGCATGTAGTTTTGACACTTATACTACCTGTCACAGGCAAGAGAATGGAGTAAAATGTAAGTTGCTGCCATGCAGTCTAACTTTGACAGTGAACTCAAGGGAGTATAAAAATTGTTTTTCTGGATGCCACATCAATGCTGGGGCACCATACAAGTAACCCAAAAAAGCATCACTGTGTTAGACATGCTGGGTGCAAAGCAGCTTAATACAAGGTCTAATCTTCAGGGAAAAATATAAGTCACCACTTTTGAAGACTCTGTTTACAATAATGATTGGCTTCCACCATGCAAACAGCAAGAAGCAAATCAACTGTGACAGAAATGATGCAAATACAGATGACACAGTTTAAAGGCTTACAGCATTAAAATACAGCAAGCCACAATGTCAGCAGAAGTTTTTTTGACACATTTATGATAGCGGTACTATGGTATGTCAGGTGAAATACATGATTTATGAACAACGTTCATGGTTTTCATAGAACACTTTGACTCACAGAATTTTCTGAGAATTTCGCCTGTAAAAGTGAGATGGTGTGGCTTCTCATGATGCAATATACCCCTAGATTGCTGAAGAGTGAAAACCACTCAACATGCCATGCAATAACTCTGAGAAATACACATAACTATCAGACAGCCTGGTGTACGTTGTGGGACCTACAAACGTACAGTGCTAGTCTATCTACAAGCACCAGACAAGGCTGTACAAATACAGGAATACAGTTAAAGCAGTGTAACGTCCCACATACTAACACTGAACTCAAATAAATGTGAATGACAGATGTATTTATAGAAATACATCATTCTGTGTTTACGAATGTACTATGCATGATACGAGGATCTCATGGCAGTGTAAGGGACTGCTATATTCTGGGATGTAACACCACGTAGTTTGTTACCAACATTTCGGAGGAAACTGCTGCCTCACCCTTCAAGGTACAGGGTAAAATCTTCTTCTTGCCTGAAGAAAGAAGCAAGTGGTTACTCCACAACACTAGTAACTCTCCAACTGACAAGGCATCACATCCAAGAAGACAGCAATCTTCAAGAGTGTTTATCATGGAATTTAATTAAAATTCATTTCACTATCTAATAGACCCAATACAAAATAAACTAATCAATTCAGCAAATATTTTAAATAATATTCTAGTACATTAAACATAATTCAAATAGGAAATAATGCAGAAAAACACTTTTATGCTTACGCTTCTAAGTCAACCTGCTACATAAATTTGATCTGTTCAGTTTGTTAAAAGTGTTTGAAAGGATTTCACTGTATTTATACCTCCATTCTTTGACAGTACACACTGCTACAACTACCAAAAATGCTATGAAAAATACAGACAACTCACAAGCAACAACACAGTCTGAAGCTGGTACTTCAAAACATGAAACAAACTGTTGCAAGTGATTGTGGAGATCTACATCAAAAGGATGGTCAGAGCAAATATAAAAACTCTCTTCAAACATACATCCCTTCTACTGGGAAGAGGCTAAACAACATGAAATAAAACAAATCTTGTGACCTTAGGAACAACTCCATTATATAATTATAAACAAGCAATATACGAGCATGAACAGCAGCCTACAGCAATACTTATTTTTACCAGTAAGGCCTGTGTTTCATTTAATCAACTACAATACAACAGTCTTTCTATGTCAATAGAAAGCAAATATTCTCATTCTCTTGCACTTTCACTCTTTTTAACTTTAAAAACAGGTCATTAAAAAAAAGCAGCCACAGCCACAATCACACACACAGCACCATGCACAAATAAAACAAAAGAAAGATTTGCACATTAAATATCTTTGTCAAATATCTAGATGCAAATGATAACACAATACAGTACATAGACATCAGCCTACAGTGTTTTTCCTTTGCATTTTCATAGCAGAGATCAAAGTTATTTTGTTGTGTTCCAGCTTGAAACAGTCAGATGTCTGTCTGGATAGAGAAAGCATTCTCAAAATGGCTGCAGTGAATCTACAGACTTTAATGTAGCTTAAATATCTTCTTAAATATTCTTGGCATAACACGTGAAGCATTGTTACAGACGTATTTATTTAATTATGGAAATTGTTCCACCAATCAATAAACACCCAACGTCTTCCAGAAAAAGTTAGGCCTTCCTAAAAAACATAACTTTGATCCAGGAAACTCATCAAGTTCAATCATTCCACAATGTTCCAATCTGTCACAGAACTTCAGACATGTGTAGCACCCAACAAAGATAACCAGTAATGCTCTTCCTCAAATTACCAATGACACTGTGGCCTGAGAACTACAGATACCGAGTGACGACCACTGGACACCTCAAGACACGGAGGAAATGGCATTAATTGGTGATCCCATCTGCACCAGCACTTTGTCCAACCACTGAAGAGGTCCATTCAGGTGAATCTCTACCCAACAAGGGGTGCTAGTCACATCTTGGCGATGATACTCTGCTCCCCAGCCCTTCACAAATGACATCCTAACAGAAATAATAGCCAAGATTAGAAACCGCTATACAACTATATACAACAGTCTTAGGCCCACAACTTCATTATGTACAAGCAGTAGTAACTATCTGCTGCGTGGGATATGGTTGCATACAATGTCAATAAGCCAATACAGGGAACCCATGGGCAATGTACATTCCAATATCTGTAAACAAAACCTTACATGTACTCTTCCATAAACCACTTTCATTTACGTGCTTAGAATGATTTTTAATTCCCGCTGCCTTATTTAGTGTACCCATCAAAACAAAGTCACAGGCTCTCCTTCTCAGTTTCACAACTTTCAAGTAGCTTAAACTTAAAAAAATAACACATTAAAATAAAGGCAAGTATCTTGAAAAAAAAAGAAGGCTGAGGGGAGGGCTGGGAATAGGGATCTGAATCACAAAGACACACTGCAGTAAATGTAAACCACATTAACATTGGTGGCCATCATACATATTCACATTCGTACACAGTGAATTTCACATCTTAAGGTGGGTACACACTTGTACCGTTACCGCGTACCATGTGACAGTGTGGACGGGACTTGTGATCACTAACGTATCAAAAGTTGGTTACACAGTAACATTATGGGCATATTCGGTGCCCTGTCGGAATTTGGCCATCGCATCAAAGGGATGTTAAGGTTACGGCCTCAGTAGGTCTAGATGTGCAACGTGACGCGTCACCACTGTCTGCTCCTCTCTCCTTCTTTCCATTCCTGATGCTTGTGTCTTGAAGAGTGGTGTGAATCTGTAGTGCTCTGTGGTTTCTTGAGCGTTTTGGTAATTGTGAAATGGAGTGGAATGAGGAAAGTATAAAAGAAAAGAAATAACCTGGGACCCAGAACACCCAATGCATTTTAACAAAATTAGAAAGAAAGACGCACGGGAAGAACTGGGGAAAGAAATGAACACACCTGTCAATGAGTGCATCAGTGCCAACCTTTCTTGAACAGAAATAGCTTTCCTGAACACTGTGTCCTTTTTCGAGATTTTTTCTCCAATCAAATAAATTAAAAATTCAAATTCAATGGGAGACATTCTGGCAAAATTCTTACATAACCCACAGACTGACTGAAAATTCAAGTTTGCACTTCCCTGCTTGTGTAGAGTTGCCTTTGCCACCACCGCTGCTCTTCTCTCTTTTTCTTTAAAGCGTAACATATACAAATGGACAAAACCGCTGCTAGCTGCAAACACATCGCTCGGGCTTCCGTAACAAACTGGGAACCCCATGGTGTAAGGCTCACAGGATACTGTTATGCCGTAGGGCATGGGATGAAATTTCAGTTCGTGACTGTGTATCGTGTCGGTCACTTACAATGTTATGGCATTACTGGTACGGGGTAATGTTATGAGTGTGTACCCGCCTTTAAAGAGTGTTACTTGTTACTTCTGCAGGAAGAAACAAATACACTTCTTTAAATATCATGCAACATTGCGTTAACATAACTCCACTAAATCTATTCCAGGTAACCATTAAGAATGTCATAAGCTTGAGTCCAAACTGTGTGGCCATTACAACTTACCTTATTGTGCACATTTTTGTGAGTTCATAAACAGCCTCAAACCCATGGTTCACACTCTGAGACAGAAGCTGTGCAAATTCTTGGTTGTTGAAGATCTTGAGTGAACAACTCGGAGGAATTTTGCAAACAGTACTTGGATGAAAACCATGGTGATGATTACAGTTTCGAGACTGCACGAATATAGCGCTATCTGACTTATTTTGGGCATACACTTCACCACCAACGTAATATAGTTGAACACCTAAAGAAACACACAGAAAAATAACAACACACTCATTAATGTATGTCACTCTCAGACAGAAAAAAGCAATCAGTTCAGTTTGGTTTAAATTTTATTTGGCTAAATCACTTCACCTTGCTTCCACTGTGTGGGCTGATCTTCACTTGCACACTACCAAACCTCAATCATGTCCTCCTTGCCTTGTTGACAAATTATGGGTCAATTAGCGGTGCAGCACACCACAGACAAATGTAACCCACCAATAAATGTCATTCAGTTTGACTGGAAGGCATTACATCTTACCTTTCCCTATATGTCTGCGTGTATTCTCAATGGTTGAGTTGCGGTTTACATTGGACAACTGCCCCAAGCAAAATCGATCCGAGTTGTTACAAGGATTTGTGAAGCCATCTATGATGATGATATTTGTCTGACAGTGGAACACCTCTCCTACCCTGCAGTTGAGCTCGTAATACGCAATATCAGCCCAGTAGAGAGGTTCCTGGAACAAACATGTTACTTTATTCAAATATTCAAGTCAAGCAAACATACTACAACATTCATATAAAGGTAAACTTGTCTCTGTGCTTAATTAACCACCATGCAATGTGGGGCAGCAGAAATACAGTTTCAGTCTTTAATTTCCAGCAACAGATGGAGTGGAGCAGTCAGCTTCATGTGCTATCCATTTTGCCCAAGGGGAAGTCTCTGAAACCACTGGGTATGAGGCTGCATGGCCCACAGAGCCAGTGTACACACAACGGTGAGCAGAAAATGCTTCATCCCCACTGTGAATCAAAATTTCAACTCTTTGGTTATCTAGCCTGTAGCTTAGTCACTACACTGACTGAGCTACTCTGGCTTTCTCTGATACAATCAGAAATGGATAATTAGTATGGCCATACAAAATATTAACATGCCACCATTTAACCCTTTCACTGCTAAGTAATTACAGTTTAATAATTACCCTTAAATGTGAAAATCAAGCAAAAAATTGAATGAATATACATTCCACTCTTGGTACATGTTATGAGGATTACTGGGAACACAGATATCACTTTTACTGTCACAGTAATGGACAAAGATAAGGCATGTTGTGAAGGGCATTCCCACAGGTAGATACGTTTTCATTCCATTGGCGTGTGCAGAATGCGAAGATTCCTTGCTGCTCTCAGGAAATTCTTCCATTCCTCTCTGGTACGTACTTTTTCCTGCCACCCTTCTCCACCAACTATTCTTCCATCATCTCTCACCTCATCTTGCCATCTGTTTCTTGGCCTACCTCTCAATCTTACTGTTCCCAAATTCATACGTAATACCCATTTGGTATTTATACTTTCTTCCATTCTCTGTACATGCCCAAACCAACGTAATCTATTTAACCTTACTGTCTCTATCATAGTAGGTTTTTTAATACTCGCATAAATTTCTTTATTGGTTAATATCCTCCGATTTTCTTTTACATTGTCATCTACTGGTCCCAAAATTCTTCTATACACTTTACTTTCAAAAATGTTCAATTGCTTTCTATCTCTCTCTGTTAGTGTCCCAGTTTCTGATGCATATGTTAACATTTTGTCTACTGTTGTGTTCTTTAGTCTTAATTTTAGTTTCTCTGATATGTTTTTATTTTTAAAAAATTTTGTAGCATAAAATATGTTTTGTTAGCATTTTTTATTCTTTCTTGCAAGTCTATTTGGTTATTGTTATCTTCATTAAGTATAAATTCTAAATATTTAAAATTTTCCACTCTTTCAAATTTGTAATATTTTATTTTCAAATACCCTATTTTATTTTTCTTTAAACCGTTTTTCCTTTCCACTATCATATATTTTATCTTTTCTTGGTTTATCTGTAATCTGAACTTTCTGGCAGCATGGATCACCAAGCAGAAAGAGCATGGGGTTCTGATCGACCCGATCATAAGGGTCTATCAGATAGGGTAGGAGGGACCCTTGAGCTTGGTCGCAATCCGCCTAGGAGAAGGACACTCCAAAATCAAAGCAAGGGTAGACGACACTCTGGAAGCTGTGGTGAAAGCAAGTCGTATAAGGGAGTAAACCCTGATCAAAAATCCTGGCCCTTCAAGTTGAAGGTTTTACGATGGGCTAACCCCCAGCTAAGTAAAAAATATATGGTTACGAATTTCTTGAAGGAGCCTCGGAAGGAAGGGATAACTGATGACGAATGGATTTGGAAAGAGGAATATGAAAATTGGAACAGGTAGATACAGCAGATTAAAAATACTTCAACATATGACATATAAAGGCGGCATTCAGATCTCACAAATATTCCCTAAGTTCATGGTAGGAGGAAGTATGCACCTAGCATGGCTGACCATATTCAGAAACAATGCGAAAGACACATTTTAAAAGGCTGCACCCATACTGATAATATAGCAGCAAGGACACCTGTAACATCATAGGCTCAGAACAACGAAGGTCATATACTGCAAAGTTAGATTACTCTATCTCATGCAAAACTTGTAGCATGCAGGAAAGAATAGCTTCTCACTTATCAGCAACATCCATTTACTGATTATGGGCAAGTGTTACAAACACCAACTATAAAAAAAATAGCCGTATTTACCTGGTAAGAAACAGGGGCAACCTCAGACATTATGCTGCTCGTTGTGTCCATTGCTGATGGATCTGTCAGGACTGTAGACTGGCCATGTTGACTGTCTTCAGGTGGACTGTATGCAGGCGGTGGAGTTTCTGAAATATAAACACACAAAATTGCTGTTGTTTGATTCAGCTTCCTTATACATAACATTTCACTTGGTTATCATATGGCAGACTTGATCAACAATCAGTGCAATATACAAGAAATGATCCATAAGTAATGCGACCCAACAGACACGTTTGGAAAGGTGTCAGTTTTATTGATATGCCATTTTGCAATTGTTCCACAAGGCTGCAATGCAGGATCCCTGACAATGTTGGGATTTATCCCACATGACCTTACAACAGTCAATCTTTTCTATGTCATAAATAAGCAAACACAATCCTCACATTTATTTCCTTCACACTAGGGAACTATACAGCCTGATGCAATTGCCACACCATATACATAACTGCCTGTCAATGGGTCAATACAACACATGGAACATTCAGAACATATTACACAGGGAACAATGATGAACAATCCAATACCATGCAACTTTCCATCACCTTTTTCAGCCTGCATACCTGGTAGGCCATTGCTCCCATATGGGCTCTGTGGGTTGGAGTGGGTGCTTCCAGGGCTTGGTACACTACTCATAGGGGAATTTGGGCTGGGACTGAGATGAGAATGGCTCCCAGGTCCTCCATTTGTAAATCCCCCTGCTGAATAAGATACATTGTGGGGCATTGCAGGCTCAGGCAACTGCTGAAATGGCAACAATGAGTGACCAGGTGCAAATTCACTATGACGAGGCACCAAGACAGGTGGCAGCACTGGAAAAAATAACAAAATACTATAAGGCTGATTCATTTGCACCTAAAAAAACAAAACATATCTGCCAGTACTGCTTGTAACAGATACAAGCTAAGGAATGCATAAAGAATTCTGATGAGGAAAACCTTTCACTTGGAATATGAAGGAAAATACATTTCACTGATCTCTGGGAAATAGGTTATAATGGATAGTGGATGGAATCTTGTCAGAACTGGATTCAGTGATTAGAATTAGTAATGGTGTTGCACCCTATTTACTAAAAAAGTTAATAAGCTGAAACACTACCAAATATACCTAAAATTTAAAGGATGTAATCAGAAAATGAGCTCTGGACAACTTCTTACCACAGTGCTTAAAAATGAAATGGTGGCCGAAGTGAAATGGATGTGATCAGACATGGAATTCTGGACACTTTATTACCCTGAAGCTTAAAAATTATATTAAGTGCCAAGTGAAGATAAAGCTACTTGCATGTCTGGCCTAAATACATACAAACTTGAATATTACATTTCGTTCTGGTAGCACACTTTAGAGCATTTCATAAAATCTGAGAAAAATTTTCAATACCTACATCTATTATCCTGAAAAAATTATGTGAAGTTTTAAGTCCTCACAGCAGGAAGTATGAAGATTACCGGACTACATGACATTAAGTCCTGTAAAATAGAAACCCTGGAATATATGCCTTTATTCTAACACAGTACATAGTTTACTTAATCAAATATACCTGGGCTCTCAACACGCTTGTAGTGGTATGGGTTGATGCATACTTCCTTCTGCTTTGCAGAGAATGGAAAGCGACAGTTCTCCATTGGCTTCAACTCATGATGAGACTGCAAATCTGGCCATCTCCAAACTCGACAATAAATGACATGTGGTAAACCCTTTCGATGTGAAACCTGAAGCAAAACCCAGAACTTCATAGCTAATATTCTTATGCTATATTACATTAAGAGAAAATATACTGTTTCACTCATTGAACAGTGCAATAAACATCAGGGTTGAGTACACAGCACTCTCAACACATATTTCAAAACACAAAGGCTCAAACTGCAGCTTGCAGATTGGCTATATTGACTTTGGTTTTTGTGGTTTTCTATAGGACCTCCAGGCAAACGCCAAAACTAAGCATCGAATTGGACCACGACCACTTCATTTGCAATTCATTCACTTAGCACCTTACAATTTCATGCCACATAGCCCAACTCACTAACAGCATTGTTAATCAAATCAAACATGAAAAACACTAAGAGTGATGGAAGAAGTGTTCTGGATGTAAAACACGTGCTTCACTTTCTCGACAATTGTTGTTCGAGAAATTTTTTGATCCAATAAATATGAGCAAGTTATGGTACAGGTGCACAAGGCAATGTATGCAGACTCATCATTATAGTCATCCAATTTTAAACAAAACTGGAACGTTCTGATAATTTTAGACAAACACGTACATATGAAAAGTTTATTCAGCTGTTCTGTAGTTCTTACATGTGGAAAAATACCATACAATTCCAACACAGTGAAGTTAACATGTATTTCATCAATGAAACCAGTGACCAAAGTATAAATATATAACTAAAATATGGAGTACAAGTACAGGACACCCTTGTTCTCAGTAGTCAACTGGAACCAGACAAACACCACATAAGCAAATCCCTTTCAGCAGGAATTTTTGCCCACAAGAAATAATGTGAATATGCAAGAGTGACAAATGGGTTGGTGTATACAGTATTTTTTACAATAGCACTGTACACAAAACCTTGTAACATGAAAAGGAGAATGGGAGAAAATGTTCAATGCATGCAAATTTGAGACTGTTTTGTGATGATAAATTCTTCGTCCATGGTTGTGATCCCTGAAGACTGGGGAATTTATATACACAGTTCCTAAATATCTGGCCTCCTAAATACTTGGAAATCTAAGGGCAACTCTGAAAATGAGGGCCAACTGTGCATGAAGAAGAGCTCAATAAGCAGGAATCAAAACAGGTCATGGACACATGCAGTGTCCTGCATACAAAGGACACAGATAGTGACACATTTGACAGTTTGTAATGCTTTTGGGCACAACCTGGAAAAATCCATCTGTCACACTAGTGGAGGGAAAAGGCAATGCTGTCCCAGTTCACAGAGAGAAAAAGTATTACAATACTCCATGGAGTAGAGCCCTTTTCAAAACGCTAACAATCACTCAGTCAGTCCCCACCATTCACAGAACCTGAAGTTTCACTACCTTACTCACATACATTGACACCCAACTTCTTCAGGATCCATTTTACTATTATTTTTACCTATGTTTCCAGAGTTTCATCTTACCTGTAGGTCTCCCTATCAAAATTCTATGTATAACATGTTCTGTTTCATCTCATCCTCCTTCACTTCATCATTCTAACAATATACTGTGAAGGGTACAGGTAAAGGTAAAGGTCACCCAATGACATGCCTATGCAGGCACTGAAGTGAGGTGAAGGTAAAGCTCCAACTCATTTGCAACCTCAGAGCTAGAAGTGGGTGGGTGGTGAACACCACGCCCTGGTCACTTTACCCCTGGAAAAGACCCAGTGCTCACTGTACAGGAGGCTGGGTGCACCTTGGGACCAGTATGGTTAGTACAGCCCCTTCTTAGTTCTAAACATTCTCCTCAGCACCATGCTCTCAAACACCTCTGATCTAGCAGCCAACACAACATTAGAATGTACACCAAATGGTAGCAAACATAACCCAAATTTAATCTGCTCTTAGGTCTGTGAAGATTAACTTCCATGACTAAATGATCAATGGCAGTGACACATCACTGCAGAGCAACATGGAAGCAGAAGCTGATGGGCAGATGGGAAGGTAGGACCCGATTGCAGGTACTGAAGTTTATTCTTTGTGTGTGTGTTTAATGGTATTGATCCATTCTCTGTAGAGGGCCATTAGATGCCATACAGTCTTATGTGATGAACAGTAGTGTGGTAGACATACACACACACAGAAGCAATGGTGGATGCATCCTTCTACAAACATATCATCACCAGCTCTCTGCAGCCTGGTCTTTGTAAGGTCACTGACAATTGGCCAACTGAGGACTTCTTTTACACCTGCACTATTACACACTGCTCAATAAGCTGCATTTTACATCTGGTAACTCATTTTGTTGACTTCCTGTTGAAACATATTTGTCGTACTCCCTGAAGAAGGCCCTCTGAGGGCTGAAACATGTCAGATGACACAGCATTAATAAAGTGGTGTTAATCAGAAATGTGGGTACTGATTGGTTCTTTATGTGAATTAGTGATATTAGTGCATGGATATGAACATGAAACACTTTGCTTACACCTTTCTCCGCCCCTTTCTGTCATGTCTTCTTTCCTCTGTATGAAACAGGCTTTTAAAGGAATTTGTTTCCATTTGCAGGAGGAGGCAGTGAGTTCCTCCAAAATGCTGACAATTACACTCGTTGCTTCACACTCTTGTCAGTCACAAAGTTTTAACCTGTGAAGGCCACCAGGTCCCCTCATTCATGAAATTAGGGGACCTGATCAAAGAAATGTTAAGAGAATAAAAGCATAACTTTAGAACACAAACATTTACTTCCACTAGCAAGCAGCATTACTCTATGCCAGACATCACAACTTAGTGCTCAGCATTCCTTATCTTGAGATCTTGAGTTCAATTCTTACTTCAGAAAAACACTGAGTTACTCCAAATATACAATGAAGCTACGTCATGACCGCTGTCTTTAACTGTCTTCCTTATTCTATCACCAACAGTATTACCACTTAACATTAACTGCACAGTTCAAAAGGTACAGTTAAAGAAACAAATTAACAGTATTAATTTCTTCTCCAATCCTTAACCTTTCAGCCACATTCTTTGTTAATAAGCCCGTCCCACTGCAGCATTTTCTCCACATTTTCATGGTTCTTGTTGTACTAAAGTTTTGTGGCTTGCACAGTGCTTCCAACTAAAAAGTTTCTTCTTTGCTTCCACTAATTCCAGAATTGGCCAACAACAATTTCATGTGTCAATACTGCTGCAGCACCATGTAACAATGAAGAGGATTAATGGCTGATTATCTGTGCCTGTACCCTTAATGGTATCTCTATCTTGTCAAAAGCATATTTAGCTTCATTTGGGTACTTAAGTAAACCAGCAAAAATTATGATGGTGGCAATATAGCTGCTGGTAGGGCCACCCATGCCAAACCAATTCTGAATGATGTGTCTGACAAAAAAGGGCACCCTGGCCTTCCATGTTGTGAGTCTAGTATGGAGCCCACAACCTCAACTCATACAAACTTGAGTGTTTTGAAACTCTGGGATAATCAAAGAGGCCATATCCAGTGTGGCTCTGCATAATGCTTCTAACAGAAAGGCCTAGTTCACTGACCATAATCATCTCGCCTTCAGGTTCACATTACAATCTTAGCCCAAATTTTCTACAAAAAGAACAGAATAGGCAATACAATCCAAGGTCTAAGCTGTTCACAGGAATGAGTACTCAGACTCTTGTCTTTTGGGTTGTGACACCATACAGCATTATAGGTCACGTTCCTCCAAAATGTTGATACACATCCAGAATAACACATGCATTACAACTCATAGGACTATAGTCTGAAGGCAATGACAAATTTCCTGGCAGTTTTCAGCAAAGTTACAGTTGTCCCTGTCCACACCATGCAGGCATGCAGGGAAGTGGAGGTACTGCTTTACGCATTTTACATCTTGTCACATGCGAGTTTGATCAGCTCCATGCCCTGGCCACTTTACTCCCAGGAAATAACCACTATGCAATGAACAGAAGCTAATCTGGTAAAAATCTTTTGCTCGGACCAGAAACCAAGCCATGATTCCTTGGACATTTCCACTTCCCTTCTTACAATCGTCTACATCTCATCAAGGCTATGTACAGTAACCGCAGAAACTGAACATAAATAAAACATACCTCCTGTAAAGCAAAAACTGACAAGACCACAAAAAAAGGCATCATTTTAAGATCTGTCATCCAAGAACACAAATTTTATATCACCACACTGTATGGAGTTAGTAGCCAGATTTTAATTGCACATAACAGTTTATCATCCAGGAACAGGGACTTATTAGATCTCCTATATACAGAGGGCTGGTCCTCATGTTTTACTTTAGGATAAATGGTTAAATGTACTGAACGCAATGCAACACTCAAGGCACTTGGATTACACACATCCCCTGTTGCAATAGTGCTAGTTAAAGTTAAAATTCCTCACCAATTACTTCTGCATCAAGTTGATAATATTTCTTACATACCTGTAACCTTCCATCCAAGCTGCGAGGTATGGTGACACAGTCACTGGATTGTCCGGGTGAACTCAACGCACGCTCCAACTCTTCAATTGCACCCTTTTTCTTCTTCAGCTTCTTGACCAAAGAATCAACAGCTTTCTCAGCCCACTTTTCCTCTTCATCACCTTGTTTCCAACCCAAAAGTTTCTTTACAGCAGGGCTCGTAAATGAAAACAAACTGTTGAGTGAAGAGATTGGACCACCAGATCCAGAAGACTCTGCTTCATCTGCATCCATGCTTATTCACTTACACCAACTGCCAAATTTCTTTAAAACTGCATACGTTCCTGTCAATATATAAAGTAACAACCATGTTACACGAGTGCAACTGTGACACCCACATAATAGTTACTTAAAAGTCGAAAAACTCTTATCTTAACCACTAAACGTTATAATAAATACAGTTCTGGGAAGTGGACCTGACGCTACCCCAGTATCTACCACTACTTCGATCATTATGATACTGATTTCTCACTCGTACGACAAATCATCTGCCATCTCAAAATCTTCCTTTATTGCACAATATCAAATATATATAAGCAACGAATCCAAGTACGATTCACGACTAAGAAAACAGAGAGTCCTCTGTACATGGTACAGTAAGGCTCAAAAGTTTTACAAGCCAATACACACACCCAAAAGCACTTCCTGTGGATCTGCCAAGTACATGGCACAAGTCTGCTTTACGTTTCAGAATGCAGGAATATCCTTGTATAGCATCAACGGGTGCTAACAGGCGCCAGGATGTCTGCTTCAATAATCGGACTAACATCTCTCATACCAATTATCTTTGTTTTATCCTTACCAGACTAGCTTCGTCTTGATTTCTGGCGTACACGACTTCAGTTATAACAGTCTCTTCCGTCAAAATTATGCCTTCTTTGTCACAAATGTTTACTGTAATAACCCCTAATACTACGGCTTCTGTTTACTGGCGACTAGAAGTCGGGGACAAAACCTCTCCTTTATATTCATCCGCACATATGTTGCCTGTATGAGTTACAGTTTCAAAGTACATATCAAATTATAAACATTCATAACACGGTCGGTACAATTCTAGATGATCATTAAAACTTTCGACATTGTAAAAATCAATGTCCACTAACTCTACAGCCTACTGTAGTTTTCTGTTTACAGAACTATTTAAGAAGGTGTACGGGTAGGTCATACACTGTGTCTCACGGCCTCTGGCGACAACTTGTCGCAGAACCGGCGGCATAATATGAACGAAGCAGTGTCATTTTCACGCCATGAACCTGAATTAATATAAATGTTTAGTACAATACATTTTAAACGCAATATTTTCACATAATTAAAATGCATGCCGTATAATAACGCAATGTTACAGAAATATATTTTGGCTTGTACTGACAGGCAAAACGACTGTAAACTCTATCAACTGAGTGGATATTTGGAATATGTTAGAGAGAGCAGGTTTACCAGAGGACTAGCAACAAGACTAACTCCATGCAGTAGTGTCCTTCAGATGTTCGTAGTTCCTCATTTAGTCAATAAATTCATCGCATTTTGTGGAAATCATTGATCATTACTATCTTCACTGGAGTCTGCCACTTACATATCTCCTGAGCCACATTCTTCCAGTTCACCTCTCCCCAGCCTACGTCTTTAAGAGGCATTTTAATATTATTCTTCCACCTACGAATGTGTCTTCCAAATGGTCCTCTTTCTTCAGGTTTCCCCACCAAACTCCTCTGCATAATTCTCTTCTTCCTTATAACTGCCATATACTCTGTCCAAGTCATCTTTATAGACTTCATCAACCTAAAACTAATCAGGAGAAATAGAAAGCATTAAACTCCTCATTATACAGTCCTTTCCACGTTAATTCCAAACATCTTCCTCAGTACCCTACTCTCAAATATCCTCAGCCAATGGTCTTCCTTAATACGATGGCAAGTTTCAAATGTGGTACAACAGAACAGGAAAAATTATAGTTTTGTACATTTTAACCTTTGGAAAGAAAGGAAGTTCCTGAACTTATAGACAGCAGGCATTCCTTAAATTTATTCAGCTCCTCAATTCTTTCATGCACGAAATTTTCATATGTACCATCCCCAATTTTTTTAAATTTGTCACATTTTCTAAGTATTTATTAGCTGTTTTATATTGTGATTTTATCCTGAATTCTGTTCGTGAAACACAAAGTTTTCTCAGCATTACTGCTATACCTACTTTCTTACTAGATGCTAACAAACCTTCTGTTTTTCTTAATGGTAAATCAGTTTGGCCTAAGAAATTAACATCTTCTGTGCTTGCTTGGACTTTCTCAAAGACACATTCTATGAAATGTTAAAAAAGCAATAGCAATATAGAGTTTCCTTTTATCAGACAATTATGAACAGGAAATGCATCAGGCCAATGTTTGTCTATCCACACATTAAAGTAGGTTTCATCTAAACACATTTTGTGTAACCTTACA
>Ga0123352_10004750_pt1 | contig 20146 bp, 16 predicted proteins | sample TergutLab28metaG_FD_89700 | JGI IMG/M metagenome (GOLD analysis project Ga0123352, IMG submission 89700) | Labiotermes labralis P1 segment gut microbial communities from Petit-Saut dam, French Guiana - Lab288 P1 | ecosystem: Host-associated > Arthropoda: Insects > Digestive system > Gut ...
CTTCATCGGTGTTCTTTCTGCCATGTCATGGAGAAAAAGTGCTGTTTCATGGGAAAAAATAATCTTTTCGGACTGCTGCTGTAACAGATACAACTCATCAGCGAAAGTTTCAGGTCGAGTATAGCGACCATGAGCTACTCGTTCAAGTTTACCGTCTTTAACAAATTGGCTGATGGTCATGCGAGAAAGTCCGGCACGAACAGCATCTGCGGTGGTTATAATGCTACCACGCTCATTAAAAATTTTTTCGATAACAACATCTGCTTTCATGCAATCACTTCCTAACTTTACATTGATACCGATATTGTATATCATTTCGGCATGAATATAAAGTTTTATTTTTCAAAATTTCAAGCCCAACATAGCGTAGATGCACATTTAATCTTATACATACGCCATGACGATACTTGCATGGCGTTATTTCTTCACAATCACGTTTTAACTTTACATTGAAACCGATATAACAACTAACTTCGGCATCAATGTAAACTTGCTATTTTGAAATTTGCACAATAAGGGTGGAAAAACACCATTATTGCGACAAAATTAAAACGCTATGGCCTGATTGGTTTTCAATCGGGCTTTTTTGCGTTCATCGAAAGGAGAGATTTAATGCCACGCAAAAACAAACGCAAGACTGAACCGCACAAACACGCTCCATCAGCACATGACAAAGGCTTCAAGCAAAAATGCTTGGGCTGCGCCTTTGTCGGTGAAGGTTTTATGTGCATGACCCGCGATGGGAAGTGCCTGAAAACTAAGCCGCCGCAACCGAGCAAGGGGGTGGCCGCTGGATAATGCCACTATTGAGTGATGAGCAGATTCTAAGAGCGAGAGATATTGACTTGCTCTCTTATCTCCAAATCCACGAGCCGGGAAATGTCCGTAAAAATCATTCGGGCGAATATTACATGGTAGAGCATGACAGCTTGAAGATGTCCAACGGCAAGTGGTTTCGTCACTCTACCCAACAAGGCGGACATTCGGCTCTCGATTTCCTAATTAAAATCAGAGGTGTTCCTTTTGTAGATGCCGTGCAATCGTTGACGGATGGGTATGTAATATTCGACTATCAAGCGAAGTCAGCACAGAAAGCCAGTCCGCCAACACCGCCAAAGCCTTTCGCTTTGCCCAAGCCCAACAGAAATTGTGACCGTGTTGTGGCATATCTGCGTTGGCGTGGTATCGGGCGTGATGTCATTTATCGCTGTTTCGAGTTGGGCCTGCTCTACGAAAGCAATAAACACCGATGCGTTTTTGTCGGCAAAGACGAGACTGGTAAAGCCAGATTCGCTTGTGAGCGTGGCATATGATGAAGTTATATCGTGGACGGAGCTATATGATGCGGTAGATTTGGCAGCAAAGAAAATGATTATCGCCAATCTGATTAACCGCATTGAGGTTGGCACAGATTATCAAATCCACATTGACCTAAACATCGACATCGCACACTTCAATATAGAGCTTGATATTTGCACCTATGCACAAAAAAAACAGCCTAAAACATAAACATGTTTTAGACCGCAAAGTTTGTAGTGGTGTACAAAAGGTCAGAGAGCTTGCGACATTGACGCAAGCTCTCTCTGGTGGAGATAAGCGGGATCGAACCGCTGACCTCTTGACTGCCAGTCAAGCGCTCTCCCAGCTGAGCTATACCCCCATAGGAAAAAGGAATTGTTGTGTTTATTCTGCATGTTCATCTCATCCGATGGCTATGATACCATACAAGCGAAAGAGCGTCAAGCAAAAATTCGATACCAGTTAGATGTAAATATTTTGCAACTTTTACACAATTCAAGAGCATCTGCGTCACAACTCCCTGCTATGATCATCATGGTCATAGCGAGGAGTTTTTCATTAGACCAAACAAAAATCTGAAAGGACAAAAAGAACAATGGAAAAAACAGAAAGAAAAATCAAAGGTGCTATGGTAGCATTGGGAACATCTGCTCTACTCATAGGGGTGTCAATAGCAATACTTTCAGGGAGCGATGGGACCGCGCTCGCAGCGGATACGAACAGTCATCTCCCCAGTCAAACTAGTTTCTGCGAGCACCCTGAGTAACAACACTCTAAAGGAGCAGCATGTGGGTCTCTATACAAACCAACATGAATGAGGTTTCAATCGAAAAAATTCTGGATGACTTCATGTCTGAGTCAGGCACTTTAGGTGATGAGCAATTTTATGTACATTTTCGACGTGATGGTGCATATGCATACAGGAGCTTTGCTTATGGCACAGCTCACGCAGGCTTTAATATGTTAGGACGGCATGTAGATGAATATTCGTGGGTCTTTGTCGGATTCGAGTTATATCTTGCTTCCGGTTGAGTAGTTCTACAAAGCACACCAGCATATTCATTTAACATTAGCCCAGTATAATAAGCTCATCAACTGCAAGATAGATAAATCCGCTTCCCTGCAATTCATACCTGCTAAGCAAACCCGTCACTTCAATAGGTGTAAGCTGCGGCGGAAAATCATCAGGATACACATAATGGTCCGGCAGTCTGAATTCAAATCCCATCCGGCAGCATTCATCCCCGAAAACAATCATGACAAAATGGTTATATATCCCGGCTTGATCCCAATAAAATGAAAAGTAAGGTCCGCTTGCTCTGATAACATACCCAAGAAAATCCGTTGGCTGCTCGATAATATTATGGAATGTTGCTTGCGCCATGGTTGTACTCATAGCCGCCATATCAATGTCAATATCAATTCCATTTGCTCTATTATCCGTCATACCATCATCGTTTGAACAGCCTGCTAAAAGCAATATCCCAAGGCACAAAATAAGTACTACGATCAGAATTTTTTTCATGTATATCCATATCCTTCTAATTATTTTGGTAAAGTTAAAAGCCGTCTCTCATCCCGGCACACATCGTGTCGGGTCTGTTTTCTTGCTCATAATCGCGCTGCACTGCACTAATTCTTTGCTGGTCTTTGCGCTGCAACTCTCATTGCGTCGGCGATCATTTCGGCATATAGGTTCATTGATGTTTGTCCGCCCATGTGAACCTTATCTCCCGCCAGAAGCTCGACCTGTGTGCTTATGAGCGAGTTCCAGTCCGCAATCGTTATAAAATCATGTTTTTCCGGAAGTCCGCGCATCCATTCGGCGGTACGGTTGGTGAGCTTTGAATTCTCGTTGTTGCGTCCGTCAAATGGTGTTACAACAATCAATCGGTATCCGGGTTGCAATGTTTCTATCATTTGGTTAAATAATTTTTCATAATTATTTGTGCCGTTAGTACCCAATGCCAATATAACAAATTCGTTAAGCGTTCCATTCTGTTGCATCGTTGACAGTATCCCATGTCCGGCGCTGACCGGTCGGGCGACAACGGCATCAACCTTGCTGTCGGGAATAAGTCTGAGCATTGTTGTCTGCGCTCCCAATGGAACAGAGTCTCCAATAAGCGTCATTCTGCCTGTGATTTCTGATGGCTCTGGCGAGGGTGATGGACGTAGTTCCGGTAATGGAGACTGTGGCGGAGATTCCGACGATGGTTCTGACGAGGGCAATGGGGTTGGCACTGGAGATTCCGGCAACAGCTCAGGAGATGACGGTGGAGGAGATTCCGGTGGCGGTTCCGGAGTTTGGGAAGAGGAGGGCTGCGGAGTTGTATCAGGATGTCTAGGCTCCGGTCGCGTCAACGCCGGTTCTACGTTGACATTATTACCCAGACGCTCAATTCCAATGGTGTCAGAAATCACATTATTGACCGCAAAATCCGCCTCAATACTTGTGATAGCGGGTGCCCTAAGCATCACGCTCCCGCCCGCCAGCACTGATACCGCAGCGGCAATAAAAATGATTGTCGCCGTGTTTCTCCTGTGCCTTATATCCAACATGCGCCCTTTAGGTGTAAATATACGCTCAGCCTTGTAGAATATCAACGCAGAAAATACAAATGTGAGCGCTAACGTAGCAAATGATGCAGCAGTATTATTTATAATCAATGCTGAAAGCACCACATAGAAAGGCCAGTGGAATAGATATGCATTATATGACATATCGGCAACAGACGTCAACGCCCGCGGTTCATTCATTTCCGGTGGAGTCATACGATGAAGACCATGCGTTGCCTGAATCAATATAACAGTAACAAGCGATGTGAGCAAGAATCCGTAATGGAATATGAACTCATCAGTATATCTGAATTGCGTCGATTCATAAAGGATGAACGCGGCGGCAAGAACTGTTACCGCAATCAATGCAATTGTAATCAATTTATTCCGTCTCGGAACATATCTCGAATGCAAAGGTATGTTCTCGCTTTCATCAATGCCCCAAATTGAAGCTGCAAATGACCCTATCAAAAACGGAAAAAATCTCGAAAATGTATTAAAGTATATAAAATCAAACGATCTTCCGGTATGGAAAAGATTGTCCATATACATGTATGAGCTTAGTGCAAGTGTTCCAGAGATAACAGCTATAATCACCCGAAATCCATTAATTCGCCTGTTTTCATCTTTGTTGAAAATCTTTTTACTCAGCGCCGCAATCGAGGCACACACAAGCCCCCATGTCAGGTAAAACTGCATTTCAATTGCCAGCGACCATGTGTGGATGTAGATAGAGGGCAGCAGTTGCGCTTCATATGCGCCTCCTGCCTGTATCTGAACCCAATTTGTTACAAATCCGAACGCCGCAGCGGTTTGTCTAGCTATTCCGACGGAAAAATCCGGCGATACTAACAGCAACAATGGTAGTGTGAAAACTACCGAGAAAAATAATGGTATGACAATGCGTATAGCACGCCGTTTGTAAAACCTCAGCAAGTTGAAATCGCGCCTCTTTCGGACTTCCTCAATTGCAATCGCTGTTACAAGAAACCCAGAGAAAGTGAAAAATATATCGACACCTAAAAATCCTCCGGGGAATATATCATAAAACAGGTGATATCCAAGTACCAAAAAAAGACCGTAAGCGCGAACTGCGTTAAACCACTTTATCCTACCCATGATCCGATACTTGCACCCCCATTTCCCAAGCGCCATGTATCGCTTCTGTGGCGGTTGTTATTGTTCCTTCACCGTGGAAGGTTCCGCCACTGAATCCACCTTCATACACCCAGCCTTCCGCACTGTAATACCTGCCATGTCCGTCAAGCAGACCTTCTCTGAACCCACCATAATACATTAACCTGCCCGATACATCCCAGAACATACCCTGACCATCAAATCGTCCTTGTACAAAAAATCCCCGGTAGGCTTCCCCGGAGTGAAATATGACATTGCCAAATCCATTGAATAACCCATTTTTCATTTCACCGGTGAAATAGAACTCAGAAAATTCTTTGTCCGTAACCCAAGAGGTACCATCATCACTGAATACCCCCAGCGCAAAAAGCGCCGAGAACAAAACCACACATATAGTAATAGCAGCCAAGAATACTTTCATCTCGCATTCCCTCACTTATGGCTAATCATGGAGCCGATTGCTCACCGCCTTGCCTGCGGTCGCCCTTTCTCCTGTCAGGCAGTTGTCGCCTGTCTTCCGTGTTCTTTCTCCGGTCTTCTTTACGGCGCTCCTTCGCCGGTCTTTGCTGATATAAATATTTCCTAAGAATCTGCATGACAGCTTCAAAATCGATTGGTTTGCCCAAATGATCATTCATCCCCGCTGCCTTGCAATTTTCGACGTCATCCATAAACACGTTAGCTGTCATAGCAATAATCGGTATCGTGCTCGCTTCATCATGCTCAAGCGCCCTGATAGCGCGGGTCGCATCATATCCGTCCATTTCCGGCATTTGCACATCCATGAAGATAATATTATACCTCTTCGGCGCTTCATTGAACATTCGCACCGCCTCGACGCCGTTTTCCGCACAATCAATATCAAGCAAGGTCGGTTCAAGCAGCGCCATAACGATCTCGCGGTTTATTTCCACATCCTCGGCAAGCAATACGCGGTATCCCCAGAAATGATCGGACATCTCTGCGGAATCATCCTGAGCATCATTGAGCAAATCAACGTTGAAACATGTATTTATCGCGTCAATAAATGCTGATGGGAAGATAGGTTTTGGCAGAAACGCTTCAACACCCGACGCTTTTGCATCATCTTCAATTACCTGCCATTCAATTGAAGAAATCATTATTATTATCGATTCATCAGAGTTAATTTCCTTGATCTTATATGAAAGCTCAATGCCATTCATTTCCGGCATATTCCAATCAACAAAGTAAATATCATACTTATTACCCTTATTTATCAGCTCAAGCGCTTCTTCTCCTGAAGCGGCAACATCGCATGAAATATTGAAGCGCATTGCTATATCTACAAAATACTCACGTATATCTTCATCATCATCAACTATTAAAACCCTGATTTTGTCAGCAATAATGCCGCTGGGTGATTTGACCCCGCTTCTCTTTGGCTCAGCGCCTATCTTGGTTGAAACTGTAAATACAAATGTTGAACCTTCACCAAGGCTTGACTTAACAGAGATACTTCCACCCATAAGCTCTACAATGCGCTTCGTCAATGCAAGCCCCAATCCCGTCCCACCATACTTTCGGGTTGTGCTTGACTCTGCCTGTTCAAATGGTGTAAATAATCTACTTTGCTGTTCCTCGCTGATTCCAACACCTGTATCAGAAACTTCAAATCTAATCTCACAATTGTCTTCATCATCAGAAATCAGCTTGGTGTTCAGGTTTATTGAACCGCCTTCAGGAGTAAACTTGACCGCATTACTAAGCAGGTTCGTAATGACTTGCGCCAATCGCTGATCATCACTTATAAGTGCCTTGGGGATATTCTCATCAATATACACCGTGAACTTCTGATGCTTTTCTACAATTCCGAAATTGACAATATTGATTACTTTTTTGAGCATTTCCTCAAAATTGAAAACTGTTGCGCTTAGTTCCAGTTTGTTAGCCTCAATTTTAGACATGTCCAGAATATCGTTGATGATTCCAAGAAGATGATTCGATGCGCTCTCAATTTTCCCTATCGCATAGTCTTTTCTTTCAGAACTATGCGCCGACTTCGCAATATATGTCATTCCAATGATTGCATTCATGGGCGTGCGAATCTCATGGCTCATATTTGCGAGAAACTCACTTTTTGCCCTGCTCCCCTGCTCGGCATTTTCTCGTGTAACAATCAGTTCGTTTGTCATCTCGTTTCGAATCAGGGCATTTGCGATTATATAGCTTGCAGAACGCAAAATTAGTTCTTCATTTGCCGTAAACACTCTCTCTTTATGGCAGTCATCAAAGCCAACCAAACCCCAGAACTCTTCATCAAGAAAAATCGGTACATTAAGTAAAGATACTATACTTTGCGGAGCGAGGAAAGCCTGTTGCTCTGCAGGCAGGTCCTTGACAATAGCATTTATGCATTTCCCTTGCGAAAGATCACTTTCCCAATTTGCAGGGTAAGGGACATCGACGACTAAATCGCTGCCGCTCATCGCTTCAACTTTCTCCGCCCACTCATATACTTGGGTGCCGTATAAAACATTATCCTCACGATGGTTTTTCCATATATAGACCCGGTCAACATCAAATGCTTTTGCCATCATGCCCATTGCATCATTCATCCCGCTATCAAAATTGTTGATATTAGGCTCAAGCAATGTCTCAGAAACCTGATTTACAGCCTGCAAGAGCCTATCACGCCTGTTGATCGTGCTCATCATATCGTGGATTTTGCGCGCCAAATCGCCAAACTCGTCTTCTCTTTCCAAACCGTATATATTATCTTCCGTGGTAGATATTTCGAAAATACTATCTGTCAGTCTGCTTAGAGGTTTTGTGACAAGATGCCTGATAAGCAATATGTTTATGACCATAACTGTGGTCAGCAACACAATCAATATAATAACATTTATCAGAGATGTACGCTGACTTGCCCTTATGTATGCATCTTCAATATCAACACTTACGATTCCGATTACAGAGTAATTTCTCCAAATCGGAATAGCTCCGGTATTATAGCTTCCCCACTGATCTGTGAGATTCATTATTCCGGCTGATTTCAGACCCTGAAATGCTTCCCGGTGTACATAAGAAACTTCTTCATACTCTTCAAAAATATCATAGATCGTTTCAAGATCCGGATCTGTGTCAAATATGAAGTAATATCTCCCATCAATCTGTTTAAGCGCATATACATATGTCGCGCCCACTTGATCCTTCAAAGAGCGCAAATCATTAAGAACCCTCATATAATTTTCTAGATCATCATTAATACTTTCAGCGCAATTGTATGAATAAAAACTATCGATGTCTATCAGCTCTCGCGCGGCAATGGCAATGGAGAGAAGGTTCGACTTCACACTATCATCAAGAATAACCCTGTGCTCAGCATTGTTCACCAGCGTGATAAATAAGCTCACAGCGAGAACGACCACCAAGAGACCCGTCAGCGATGCTATAAGAATATTATTTATTTTTCTCTTACGCATATTCTCACCACCACATTTCACTAAGGGGGTAGGACATTAGTCCTTACCCCCTATAGATTATCAATTTTCCAATGAAATTACAACCAAAAAATTAGCTTATCACCTGATTACCGCGTCAAATTGAGTTTTGAGCGCATCAAGTACATTCTTTATGACCTCATCTGCAAGCTCATCTGTGAGCGTTTGATCATCCGAACGTAAAATCAATGAAAAGGCAACACTCTTCTTGCCATCCTCAACCTGACTCCCGGTGTAAATATCAAAAAGCTTTGCATCCCGTAGGAGCTTTCCTCCGGATTTTTTGATGCAAGAAGTCAGCTCCGCCGCAGTCACAGATAAATCACAAACAACGGCGATATCCCTTGTGATTGATGGGAAACGCGGAAGAGGTACATACCTGCTCTCCTCTGCGGCACAATTTCGCATTTGCAAAAATTCAAGCTCTGCGGTATATGTGTCTTCAAGCCCATAGTTTTTCCCAACTGCCGGGTGCAGCTGCCCGACTATACCCAATTTTGTGTCTCCTGAATAAATAGCAGCCGTGCGTCCCGGATGGTATGATGGATTGTCTGTTTCCGCCTTAAAACTGATATCTTTTACCCGAAGCATTTCCAGCAATGTCACACATACACCTTTTATCTCAAAGAAATCACAATCACCGTAGGCTCCCAGAGTGAGAATCAGGCGTTCATCGGGCAACGTCTCGCCTACATCGGTATATATCATTGCCATTTCATAAAGCCTCGCATGCTGATTACGATGACCCCAGTTCTTCATAAGTGCACCCAACATTGAGGGCAACGAGCTCGTGCGCATGATACTTGTGTCCTCACCAAGCGGGTTAAGTATAGTAACACCCTTTCGAAGCGGCGAGTCTGCGGGCAGTTCTATTTTATCATAATCACTTTGCCCTATGAAAGAATAAGTATATATTTCCGAATAACCCATCGCACGGCAAAGCGCCTCGGTATAGCGCTGTGCAGATTGCTTATCTGTTAATGCGCCTGCAGCAAAGCCTTTATGTATGGTTGGTTCAATTACATCATAGCCATAAAAACGTGCGACTTCCTCCGCGAGGTCTGAATAATGCTCTATGTCACCGCGCCAAGACGGAACCGTAACTATATCACCGCTTATACCAAAGCCGAGCTTTTCGAGTGTTTTCACCATGAACTGTTCGTCAATATTCGTGCCAAGCAACTTGCTTATCCGCTCCGGTTCAAGAGCCAAAGTTGTCGGTGTAAATTCCCTTGTTTTGACATCGATGATCCCATCAATAACCTCTCCCGCACCCAGTAACTCAACAAGTTCACATGCTCGTTGCACTGCAGGCAGGACGTTCTCAATATCAAGTCCTTTTTCAAACTTGCTTGATGCATCAGTTCTCATATTGAGTGCTGTAGCAGTTTTTCTTATTGAAACACCTTTAAAATTTGCGGACTCAAAGACAGCATATTGCGTATTTTCAGTGATTTCACTATTTTCTCCACCCATTACGCCTGCTATTCCAATAGGCTTTGCAGAGTCAGCGATAACAAGCATGTCGGATTTCAGCTCTCTCGGTGTGCCGTCAAGTGTATTCATAACCTCGCCTTCTTTTGCAGTCCTGACGACAATCTCATGCCCATCAAGACATGCATAATCGAATGCATGCATTGGCTGACCATATTCGAGCATTACATAGTTCGTTATATCAACTATGTTGTTTATAGGTCTGACACCTGCCGCTCGAAGTCTTCTGCGCATCCATTTCGGCGAAGGTTCTATTTTTATGTTCTTAATCATCCTTGCGGTATAACGCGGGCAAAGTTCCGGATCGTCTATCCTTATAGAAAGAAGTTCTCTGATGTCTCCTCCACTACCTTTGACTATCGGCTCGGAAATACTCAACTCCGTCCCGAATGTGACAGCGCTTTCTCTTGCAATACCGATAACAGAAAGGCAATCAGGTCTGTTGCTTGTTATTTCAAATTCAACTATGCTGTCGTCTGCCCCGATGATAGGTCTAATATCGTCACCGGGCGAGCAATCTTCCTGCATGATGAATATCCCCTCTTCTTCAGCATAGGGGAAATCGTGCAAATCGAGATTCAGCTCAACAAGAGAGCATAGCATTCCACCCGACTTTACCCCGCGAATCTTACCTTTTTCAATTTTGACTCCGCCCGGCAGACGTGATTTATGAAGCGCAACTGGAACCATATCCCCCGCGTTTACATTATCTGCTCCGGTCACGATTTGCACCGATTCATCCTGTCCGACATCCACCTGACAAACAAAGAGATGATCGGATTCGGGAAGTCTCTCAATGGACACGATGTGTCCCGCAACTACGTTTTTGATTTCTTCCGAGGGTTCAAATGTACCTTCAACTTTTGAACCCGACATTGTCATTGCATCATCATATTCCTGAGATGATGCCGTTATATTCGTGTAATCAGATAACCATTCTCTTGATATATTCATAGTGAGTACCATCCCTTGACAAAAGTTTTGTGGGGGCGAGCTTCGTTCGCCCGCAGTGCCGGATAGCGTAGACGTAGGCTTACATGTCCGTGTCCACATTGCCTAAGTAAACTCTGGCTAATTCCGCCCGAAATAATCAGCGTTTACCTAATGTTAAAACTGTTTTAGAAACCTCAAATCATTCTCAAACAAAAGCCGCATATCATCTATGCCAAAACGAAGCATCGTCATACGATCAAGACCAATACCAAAGGCAAATCCGGAGTATACATCAGGATCAATCCCGCATCCCGCCAAAACCTTGGGGTGAACAACACCAGCACCAAGGAGTTCCAGCCAACCGCTCTGCTTACATGTGCGACACCCATTGCCGCCGCAGACGACACATTGAACATCGACCTCACATGATGGTTCGGTAAATGGAAAATGATGCGGGCGAAAGCGTGTCTTAGTATTTTCTCCGTAAAGCTTCGAAACAAGAAGGTTCAAAGTTCCCTTCAAATCACCCATAGTTACACCCTTGTCTACAACAAGACCCTCGATTTGATGAAACATGGGAGAATGCGAGGCATCAACCTCATCCTTACGATAAACTCGCCCCGGAGAGATTACACGAATCGGTGGTTTTTGATTCTCCATAACACGCACCTGAACAGGCGATGTCTGACACCTCAGGTGAACAGACTCATCTTCTGTTATGTAGAAAGTATCCGTCCATTCACGCGCCGGATGCGTTGCAGGAATATTTAGTTTATCAAAATCATAAACTGACAACTCAACTTCAGGACCCTCCGCAATATCAAAGCCCATGCCAATAAATATATCCTTAACCTCATCGAGAACTATGGTGGTTGGATGACGATGCCCTATGGACACTGCCTTTCCGGGAACTGTAACATCGAGAGCTTCGGAAATAAGCCGTTCGGATAAGCTTTGCGCTTCAAGCTCTGCTGCCTTTTTTGCCACTGCGTCTTCAATATCGGCACGGACTTGATTTGCCAGTTGCCCGACTATGGGACGCTCCTCAGCGGAAAGCGACCCCATTTGTTTTAGAATCGCAGTAATTTCGCCTTTCTTTCCTAGGTATTTGACTCTAAGTAACTCAAGCGCCTGCTCGGTGCTTGCTTCGCTAAGAGCTGCAATGACTTCGATTTTCAGTTGTTCAAGCTTTTCTTTCATGCTGTAATACCCCTTGCAGTAATCGCTTTGCGTTTTCGCTTTAGGTAAACGCTGATTAATTAGCGACTACAAATATTCGAGGAAGTTTATCATAATTCCCCTGATTTTGCAACAAAAAATTGACTAATCAAGTATGTGTGCATATAATACAATCACTATTTGTATAGACTGTGTGTGCGCTTGCGCTCAGAGTCTGTGTTTTCAATTTCCAAAGCGAGAAGGAGAACATTAATGAAACTAACTAATTCGGCGCAAATGCGTGAAATGGACAGTTATGTCATTGAAACTCTTAACATCCCCGGATCTACATTGATGTCAAATGCTGCCGAACATCTCGCTGTCGCCACGCTTGAACGTCTAACGCTAGGCGGGCAAGTGGCTGTATTCTGCGGCGTTGGAAATAATGGCGGAGACGGAATAGGAGCCGCTGCATATCTCATTGAAAAGGGTGTGCCGGTCCGTGTGTTTATTATTGGCGATATGGAAAAGCTCAGCTTTGATTCCCGCGAGATGCTCCGGCGCTTCGATCTCCTCGGCGGTTCTTCAGACCCCTTCGCGAGCTCCTGCTCTCTCGAAGACTATTTAACCAGCTGCGATGTGGTAATTGACGCCATTTTCGGCATAGGTCTTAATTACGAAATTCACGGTGATGCGCTAAACGCAATTAAGCTGATAAATGAGTCTCGTGCATATATAATTTCAGCCGACATATCAAGCGGCGTCCATGCCGACACCGGCAGAGTGCTGGGCGAAGCCGTTAGGGCAGATATAACCGTCACGTTTTCCATACCTAAACCCGGGCATTTCGTTGAGCCCGGATGCACATATTGCGGAGAACTCAGAGTATGCGATATTGGTATACCGCATGATATTATCAGCGGAGCTATCTCTCCTGTATACGCTATTACATCCGATGATGTCATACTGCCGCACCGCCGCAAGGACACACATAAAGGTGATTACGGACGTTGCCTACTAGCCGCCGGGAGCATCGGTTATACAGGAGCCCCGGCTCTTTCGGCGCGGGCGGCATCAAGGATGGGTGCAGGGCTTGTATATCTTGGAGTCCCTGAGCCGATTTATCCTATAATGGCTGCCAAACTGGACGAGGAAATGCCATTCCCACTCCCAGCTGATAAACAAGGGCGGTTAGCCGCTAATTCTGCCGGAGAACTAATAAGGCGGGCATCCGATTGTGATGTTTTGCTTCTTGGTCCTGGGTTGGGAACTTCTCCGGAAATAACAGAACTTGTACTTTCGATTATTAGACTAGCAAAAACACCCATTATACTGGACGCAGATGGCATTAACGCGATATCAGGTCACAGGGATATTCTCGACATGGCAGCTTGTCCATTAATATTGACACCGCATCCCGGTGAGTATGTCAGACTCAGCGGTGATCTTTCCTCCATTGACAGGCTACGTTCAGCTCGTGAATTTGCTTTGACTCATAAGTGCGTTCTGGTTTTGAAGGGGCACAGAACAATAACCGCCTTGCCGGATGGCTCTGCGTATATCAATACAACTGGCTCTCCCGCGATGGCTAAGGGCGGCTCCGGAGATGTGCTTGCCGGTATGATCGCTGCGTTGATCGCGCAGAAATTCCCGCTCAAGGAAGCTGTCACAACAGCGGTGTATCTCCATGGTCTGGCAGGTGATATCTGCGCCTCAGAGCTTGGCGAATATTCGGTAACTGCAAGTGACATAATCGAATCTATTCCCAGAGCAGTTCTTCGCGTTGCTAAGTAAACGCTGATTAAATCGCGCTCACCTAAAACTTGACGTAAACTTAAAATAAAAAAATTTGCGTTTAAAAGTCATTTTTGGTAAAATACCGTAAGATTCTGATCAAATCCATGGAGGGTTATTTATATTGAAAAGAAAATTTGCGGTTAGCTTGGTCGTTCTCGCGGCAGTTATATTGGTCTCCGGAGCCACTGTACTAGCATTCACACCTCCGGGAACACAAAGTGATCCCTTTATCACTCTGAGCTATTTGAGAAATGTCTTCAGACCCCAAGTAATGAATGAAGTCAGAGCTATCGAGCAGGAAATGGTTGCTCAGTTTAACACTCGCATTGCTCAACTTGAAGCTCAAATGCAAGCTGCCGATGGCACAAGTAATGCTGCAACCGGAACCGCTGACAGATTTCATGTTGTAACACTAAACAGAGGACAGACCCTCAGAGGCTCGGTCGGCGTAGAAATTATGCTGCGCATAGGAACTGCAACGGCTACAGGAAGCATGCCCGCACTAGTAAATTACACATCCGGCACGACTCTGTCGTCCGGCTCTGAGCTCATGGCAAATCATATGTACCTTGTGACTATTGATGGCAATGGTCTTACAGCAACCGCCGATACAGTGCGAGTTCTTGTCAGGGGTAATTACACAATAAGTTAAAAGCGTTTGAGTAACTCAAATGAAAACGCCATCGCGGCGTTTTTGTTTTTTGTTGCCAAGGCAACAGTTTCATTTTTTGATTTATAGTATAATAATACAGTATTTATCAAGAAATGAGGTTACTATCGTGAAAACACTGACCCTACTGCTTTGCATTATACTTACATTCGGAGTACTTGTCGCCTGTTCAAATGTTGATAATCCTGATGATATTGCAATTAATGTCATGCTGGTAGACGGAGCGCCGCTGCTCAGCGTTGCGCATATGATGTCAGATGATTTCGCAGGCATCAGCGGGTACAATCTATCCTTTATGAAAACTAATGACGTTGATACGCTCGTAGCTGCGCTTCTTAATCAGGAACCTGATTTTGCAATCGTCCCGATAAATGTCGCGGCTATGATGTTTAATAACGGTAGCGGGTATCGCCTTGCAGCAATTACAACATGGGGCTTAATGCACATTGTTTCTAATCGTGATATTTCATCACTTGAGGATTTGAAAGGTGAGACCGTAGTAGCCTTTGGCAGAGCCGGTACACCGGGAATAACGTTAAGATCCATACTCACCCAAAACAACATTGAGTTCATCGAACCGGAAAGCGTTGATTTCACTCCCGACCCCAACAAAGTCAGCATCATCTATTTAACTGCCCCAAGCGATGTGAGAGATGCTATTGCAACCGGCATGTATATTGGCGGCAAGCCTGTTGAATTTGGGCTTTTGGCCGAACCTGTAGCAACCGCAATTACAGGTTTTGCAAATAACATGGGCAGACCGGATTTCTCGGCAAGGATAAATTTACAAACCGAGTGGGCAAGGCATAATAATGATGAAATTTACCCGCAGGCAGCATTGATATTTCACGAGAGACTTCTGCTTGATCATAATGATCTTGTGAATGAGTTTATTGATACTGTGGAACAATCTTCTATCTATGCAAACAATAATCCCATAGAAACCGGTGATTTAGCCGTAAGCCTTGGCTCTATTTCATTTCCAAACGGAACAATAGTAGGCTTGGCACATAGTGCTGGCAGATTGCCTATGAACTTCACACATGCAGTCGATGCCAAATTAGCAGTAATTACATTCCTGCAAGTCATCATGGATGAGAACCCCAATCTGATCGGCGGCAGAATGCCTGAGGATGGTTTTTATTATGTTAAAGAATAAAATCAGCGAGCCATTATTATTCATACTATCTCTCTCAATTATCATAGCGCTGTGGTGGATTCTTGCCGAAACGATGTTTAAGCAAACCGGCATAATTCCAACACCTATAAATACTCTGAGGATAATCGGGGAAGAAATGCGCAAAGATAGCTTTAGCACGGCTATCTTTAGCACTTTGCAGCGATCTTTCATCAGCTTTATTATCTCTTTTATTGCTGCATCAGCCCTTGCTGCGCTCGCTCATTTCATCAAGTTTGTCGGCAACTTATTAAATCCATTTATCATACTGTGCCGCTCAATGCCAACTATGGCGCTGATATTGATACTGCTTCTGGCTGTGGGCAGCGCCATGTTACCGACCGTGGTTGCATTTTTGGTGGTTTTTCCGCTTTGTTATGAAAATATACGTGCAGCTATAAACGAGACGGATAAAAAGCTTATTAGAATGGCTAAAGTTTTTAAGATACCAAAATGGCAGCAACTCACAGCCGTTTACATACCTGCCATGCTGCCGTTCATATTCTCATCCATCACCGCCGGCTTCGGTCTTAACATTAAGGTTGTGGTTTCAGCGGAGGTTATGGGCTTACCGGCAATGTCCATCGGTCATCTTATTTTATCCGCAAGGCAAGGGTTTAATTTTGGCACTTCATTTGCATGGCTTGTTATTGCCGTGGTGCTAAGTCTGATATGCGAGAGTATTCTTAGGATTATAAGCAGATTATGTATGCCGTATAAATATCCCGACTTGAAGATAATAAAAGGATTTTTCGGCAAAATCGGGAAGCAAGCACAGCGTATAAAAGATAATTAGCGGGTCATCGCCCGCACTAATATGGGAATGATATAATGGTTACTTTCAATAATGTTAATCTGCGATTTAATGAACTTGTAGTTTTGAAAAACTTCAATGATGAGTTTGAGGAGCACAAAATAAACTGCATTCTCGGTCCTTCGGGTTGCGGCAAAACAACTTTGCTCAATTTGCTAGGCGGTATTCTGAAAGAAAATAGTGGACATATAACAAAACCTAACTCTGTTTCCTATGTTTTTCAGGACGAATCGCTTGTTCCGCAAAAAACTGTAAAAAAAAATCTTGAGTTGGTTTTAAGGAGTGTTTATAAAGATAAGTCCGAGCTCAGTGCTGTTATAGCTAAATTTCTCAAAATTTCAGAGCTGGAAAACTATGCAGATCTTTATCCGCATGAAATGAGCGGAGGAATGCGCCAACGTCTTTCTCTTATAAGAGCCTTTGCCTACCCATCTGATGTCCTGCTTATGGACGAGCCATTCAGAGCTCTTGACATAACACTAAGAAATAATTTGATTAAGTCCTTTTTAAGCCTATATGAAAATGATAAACGCACGGTCTTTTTTGTAACGCATGATATAGACGAAGCCCTGTTGACAGGCGACCATATTCATCTCTACAATAATAAGCCGCTGAGTTTACAGAGACGGTTTACTATCAACGATATTAAGAGCGAGCGAAAACTATACAGCGATAGTTTGATCAATCTTAAAAAAGAGATTTATTTGGAAACCGAAAAATGGCAAAATGCTATGCCAAATGACTTTCCCGACCAAGACCAACAAGAGGAGAATTAAACTTGGATCATAACATATCTAACTCAAAAGATTCATCATTTCTGTCTACATCGCAGTCAACTGCCACACCATTAGCAATCCCCATATGGTATCACTACGACAACTATAGAAATAACAACCCAAAATCAACAAAAACGAATGGACAATTATCAGAGACATTTATGCGCTTCATTAAAGACCATGTTCAAAATGAAATCGGAAATGTAATATATCCCGGAGAGCAGCATAGAGTGTTTTTTAACTCAAGGAATTGGAGCGATATGCCGCAATTGAACACACAAATAAGTATGGGCGCAATTGAAGCATTAAAAACCGGTTATGCAATTGACAATGTCAGGCAAGCGCTTCCCTTTTCATCGGAATATTTCGACATGAAAGTAAATGAAACGGAATTTTACTTCTGGAGATTCATAAAGGGCGACCCGGTCGCCGGTGTCGTAATATCAGACAAGCAAGTTGAGAATAACCGCATAGTGGTGGGAATCCACAAGTGCAATAAACACAGAACATTTGACTTAAGTACAGTTATGCATGAATTCGGTCATATCTTAGGGCTTGGACATCCTTTGTCCGAAGTGTTTGCAGAAACCATCACAAATATGCAAAAACCATTTCACAATTTCGAACTGTGTACAAATATGGATAAAGTGCTTATGCGTTTGGCAGGAGCGATTGATTTTTGGAAAGCTGCATTTTGGTCAAACGTGGAATATGGGAAGCTTTGGGATTTACACATCAGTCATTTGGTATCCTATGATACGATCCGATATGCACGCGCCGGTCACTCTTACGTTATAAGAAGAAATAATGACCCTCTTGTTCATCAAACTTTCAAACAGGCTACCGGGCTTGATAACATTCGTAAAGTTGATCATATAAATATTTCGTTTGAAAGCGCATTTGATGAAACGCTCCCTGATTCGAAGCGCAATGAATTCGCCGAACTAGCTCAACACAGCATAACAAAAATCGCGCAGTGGGCAAAGGAGCATGGACTGAAGCCCATTTCCGCTGTATATGATCGCCGTATTCCTATGACCACAACTACGTAAGTATGCAATTTTAGCCATAATATCATCTCTTTTACCAATAATTCACAGGAAATCTTTGGCAGTTCAACGCAGCGAAGGGCGGTTCAATTTTGAACCGCCCCCATTTTTTGCTGCATATGTGTGATCTTGCGCAGACCTCTATTCAGCAGTAGCTTGTTGAATGAATCTTGCTACTACTATTGAGCCTGGATTTGAGTTCGGTCTTTCGAGCACTGTCCAGTCTAGGTTCGATAATATCCCTGTCCATCTCACAGTTCCGCTTGGCAGACGTTCAAATTCCGTTGAATGTGTGGCTTCCTGCATGTACAGGTAATACCATGCATTAACGTTCGTCTTATCAGACCATCTGGTACGCCCTGCGAGTAAATCTTCCACGGAATCTACAACGCGGTCCAGCATACGATTGATCATCGCCGCAGCTTCCGCGCGCGTCATCTGTGCATCCGGGTTGAAGTTTCCATCACCTGCACCTTGTATCCATCCAAACTGAGCTATGCGATTTATGTAATCTTCCGCCCAATGACCTTCTATATCGGTGAATGCTGTTTCTGCAGCCTCAACATCATCAAAGAATCTTGCTAACATTGAAGCAAACTCCGCGCGTGTTACAGCGTCGTTCGGTCTGAATAGCCTTTCGTTCCCATCCAAAACACCGGCATTTACCATGGTTGATATAGCATTGTTAAACCACTGCCCTGCATTTACATCGGTAAATCTGTTATTTTGACTCCACATCTGTGCTCTGTAGCCGTCATCAAGCAGCCTGAAAAGTACAGTGACAACTTCAGCGCGTGTTAAAGTTGCATGTGGTCTTACTGTTCCATCCGGGAATCCAACCATAAATGCATTGTGGTGTCGTGTAAATGGTACATTCGGCACGTCAGAGTCCGGCAGTACTGTTGCAGGTGTTGTGGATGCGCCGCCACCGCTGCCACCGCCAAACCAGCCGCCGTTGCCACCGCCACCGGTAGTTGTGCATGTGCATGGATCATTACCACAGGTTGTACAGCAAGTGCATGGGTAGTTGTCGCAATCTGTGCAACATTCGCACTCAGCGTTACCGCACTCTGTGCAGCAAGTGCATGGGTAATTGTCGCAACCTGTACAACATTCGCACTCAGCGTTACCGCACTCTGTGCAGCAAGTGCATGGATTGCTTCCACAGTCCATACAGCAGTTACAAATAAAACCACAATCCGGGCAGCAATTGCATATGCCACAGTTTGGACATTGATCGCAATCCTGGCAAAGCGTTGTGCATGGGCAGCAGTTGCAGTTCCCACAGACTAAGCAGTTACCACAGCCTAGGCAGTAGTCGCATGGTGGGGTGGGCTCGTGGTCACTACAGCAGGCGCAGCCTTCGCAGTCTATGCAGTAACCGCAGTCGGTGCAGATATTACATGTTGTGCAGCAACCGCAGCCTTCACAGATTACGCAGTAGCCGCAATCAGTACAGATGTCACAAATTGTGCAACACTCGCAGCCTTCACAGTCTATGCAATAACCACAGTCAGTGCAGATATCACAAATTGTGCAACACTCGCAGCCTTCACAGTCTATGCAATAACCGCAGTCAGTGCAGATATCACAGATCGTGCAGCACTCACAGCCTTCACAGTCTATGCAATAACCGCATTCAGTGCAGATATCACAGATCGTGCAGCACTCACAGCCTTCACAGTCTATGCAATAACCGCAATCAGTACAGATGTCACAAATTGTGCAACACTCGCAGCCTTCACAGTCTATGCAATAACCGCAATCGGTGCAGATGTCACAGATCGTGCAACACTCGCAGCCTTCACAGTCTATGCAATAA
>Ga0123352_10004751_pt1 | contig 20141 bp, 9 predicted proteins | sample TergutLab28metaG_FD_89700 | JGI IMG/M metagenome (GOLD analysis project Ga0123352, IMG submission 89700) | Labiotermes labralis P1 segment gut microbial communities from Petit-Saut dam, French Guiana - Lab288 P1 | ecosystem: Host-associated > Arthropoda: Insects > Digestive system > Gut ...
GCCTTGCAGGAAAAAGAAAACTTGATGACAGCTCGCGTCTCGATGTTGTTGAAATCACGAGCGCCCCTGACATGCTTTCGAGTTTGTTTCCTTCCTGATCGGGCTAAGTATTTATCACCAATCCAGTATATCCCCATGTTGCGTCTGTATGTTTCGGATTAACAAAGAAAAAAAGCAAAAATAGGAAAAATAATAAGGCAAATAATTACCACAGCAAAATCTTGCTGCCGGAGACGGTTAACGTACAGGTACCAAAGGAAAATGTTTCGCGCTAGAAAATTAATTTCTGCGTGTGCGTGTGCGTGTGCGTGCGTGCATATTTGCTGCGTGTTTCAGGGTTTGCCGTCTGCAGGAGCAGTGGCCTAGTAATCAGAATCTTCCGTGAACATTAAAACTGCCAAGTCCCAAATGGTTTGGCCTCAGGGAAGCAATGCGGCGGCGAATTTCAACTGATGTAGCCCGTTTTGGCTTGGCATTATGTAATTTCATAAAGATACAGTCCGTCTCCTGTGCTGAAAACATTGAAGCGTTAAATATTCGGGTCACAAAATGAGCCATACGTGTAGGAGGATTTGTAGAGAACTACACTAACGTCGGGACACTATGTGCAGAAGGAACACACACACACAGAAACTGTAAGAAAAAAAACTGAGCTTGTAACCACTCATTTGATACAAATACAAGTTTCATATTCTTGCCTTTAATAAAAATCGAAGTTTTGTATTCATTTCTTGTGCCTTATGCGGATAACAACACCCTATATAGCTCTTCTTGGTCAGCGAAGTAGTAACTGGCAGAAATTAGGAATTACCTCATCTTTATGTACTTTTGTTCAAGTCTCGTCTTACTTCCTCTTTCTTCTGTCCAGATATTCCTCCAAGCACCTCCCACTTATACTCTTCTGTTAGGGCAAGAGAGCGATAAAGCAAGTGACACTGTAGGCTATCATACGTTTAGTATTCACGCTTTTTCGCACTTGTGTTCATAAACTCTTTGACAAGGCGGAAACTGTTGTTTACGTCCGTAATGTTTAGCCAACTGTAGTTTGTTTAATGACGGTGAATCAACAGTGGTTTTTTTTTTTAATTTCAGGAATGTGTTCATGGCGAATTTAAAAATAAATACGTGGCGTCCAGTTTGTACTGCCCGAACGGATTGAGAAACGTGGAAGTCTGTCAAATTGCTATCCCCCGGCCGATATTTCAGTCACTACTTCCCGACTTTACAGGGTCCTCCTCTGTTCTTTGCCACGTACTTATCTGTAACATTTCTACGGCAATGGGACTGAACCTCTCAGAAGTCCAAGACAGATGTTATCCATTGAAACTTCCAAGTCACTCGTGTGTATTCTGCAGGTGCATTCATGCGTGACAGTCTGTAAATTCTCCCCCCCCCCCCGAAATAACGAGTATTGGATTCCTGTTTTATAAAATGTTCTAACGTCGATATTTTGTAACAAAACCCTGTAGCTGTTCTGTTTTCATTCCCTTGTCAGACTGTCGTTCGAACGAACAGACGTCATCCGCAAGCTAGGACATCCGAATCCCTTTCTCCGTGTGTGGTACAGTACTTGTCAAATCATAATATCCTTAGTTTAAAGAAGCTATATTACTCCCTCAGCCCTATGCTTTTTGAAAGGCGCCATGTGCCAGATGGAATTGATTTCTTTTCATATGTGTAAGGCATCGACTTTGCGAAGGGTCCTGCATTTTTATGGCGTAGAATCAATATCAAAATTCTTGGCAGCTAAGAAACTACTATTAGGCGTAGTCGATAGAAAGGAACTTGAATTTTCTAAGAGGTTCTAACGTAGGGGTTGAGATAGGCACTGTATATTCGACGTCCGACATGTAAGGTTTCTTTTCATTAAGAAGACATTTTGAAAACAGGATATAATTTTAGTCATATAATTCCGGTTCGTTTGTTAGGCCATATCTGCATTCATATGAACGTTCCTTAATAAATGCGGGGGAAAAAAGAGTAAACCTTTAGAAATATGAAATTGCGCGGTAAATTTTTGTTACATTCAGGAAAATCTGTGTAAATTAAAATAACTAACTTGCATTAATTACCTGTAGAATAACCTAATATATATTTGGTTGGGCGTGGAATGCCGGTACCTGCCCGCGTCGGATATTCTGTGGGTTTGTTCAGCCTTTCACAGCTATTGTCTCCATAAAAGAAGAGACACAACCAGCCTCACATATTTTGTCCCTTCCATCAACAAGTTTCCCCAGCTCATCCCTCGCCATGTCCAGCTAACTGGATTGGTCCGTTTCTGCCTCGCATCTTTGGATTGAATGCAAAAGTTGTGACTTATGCCCCGTCTTGGTAATAGCGCCCATCTGCTTAATCTGTCTTCAAAAATGTCTTACCATTTCTGACCCGAATACTGGTTCACAGAGCTTTTGTCATTTGCTAGGTTAGTCGTGCCATGGCCCAGGCAGTTATTCGCCTGCCTCTCACCGCGTGGTCCAAACACTTTCCCAGGCTAGTCCATGTGATATTTGTGGTGCGCGAAGTGGCACTGGTACAGGTTACTTCCGAATATTTTTTCCCGTGTCAGTACCGTTCCACCAATGCTGCGTACTCATTCCTTCATCTATCACAGCGTTACTAAATACCACAAAAGTAGTTGATTCCGTTATTTGGGTTTTCTGTGCGTCACGTGGTACTCTGATTCCGACTTTTGGAAGGAATGAACTGCATTGATCTTCAGTGATCAATAATTCATGAACGTGTTGATGCTTGAATGTAACCTCACTAGGTTTCTTCGTACCTTGCGAATTCTGGTACGGCGTGACGCAGCTTCATATACCGGAATAAGAGAATTTTCGTCTACACAGCCGCGAAAATCGCCAAGCTCGCACAAAAAATAAAGTTGATGGGGATCGCTCAATTGCCGAATAGTGTTTACATAGAAATAGTTATAATTGGGCACAATTCCGCATTAGTATTGGGATTCGTGTTTCAACTGTCACAAAGCACAAGTCAGTCCCTGTCTCACTATCCGCCGCCATTTCTCTATGGCGTGATTCCTGTTTGCTATTCAGCACGAAGAACAGACGCAGCACCACGCGTAGACGTACAATTCAAACAAATGCGAATATCTTTAAACTTGTTTTCTATCTGATATTTATAATCTCAAAATATTCTTCAAAAATACTGCGATAGCACACTTTAGAATAGATGTTAAGTTTTTAAAAATGTCTTAAATGTGGTGCAAATATTAGGCTCCGAACAGGTTTGTAAGGACTTTGTATTTCGGAAACACTAATCCGATATTATTTCCTTGATTCTCTTGGCGCCGCAATTGGGCCGAATTATACTTTATCGCTGTGTCTACCCCCGTGAACAGTGTGATGTCATTTCTGAATTTTCCACTACCGCGTACTTTTGATTCGTTATTTACAGGGTCCTGTTGTACCCCTTTCGAAGGCGTATGTTCCCTTTATCTGACACGTCACCTTTGGTTGAAGAATCAGCCTTTCGGAGTTTGATTACTGACAGCTGTAAATGACTACCGTCTCAACACAGGCCCATCTCAGAGAGTCAGCCGTAGGGGAGGAAGTGCCACTGTTGCTGGGAGTATCCGCCAGAGTCACCCCACGTTAGCGCATTTGCTGTGTGAACAGTAAGTACGTGGGCTAGTAGTTTGAAGTAACATGAAGAACTAACTTCTGGATGCTGAAGGGAAGAAGGGATCCCCATTTCAAATACAGACTGCAGAAAAAGTCTTGAGTTCACAATAAACTTCATCTCTGGAAATCAGTCTCCCTTTTCTGCTTCCCCTCCTCACCTATTCTCCATTATGCCCGTCTGAGGCAAAGGAAGACAGGCTCATATACACAGTTTTTCTTTATTTTTCGCACCGTTTAGTACTCCGCTCTGACACGAAAAAAATCTGTGATGTTGTGATTGGAAAATTTTTTTGTATTTTCTGAAGATCCAGGGTTCGAAATCAGGTCCGTTGACAGACTGCCGTTACTGAGATTTTTCGTAATTTTCCGTAATCCCTACAATCGATTCCTGGAATGGTATCTTAATGTCAGGCTCAGTCATTTCCTCCTTTCTCATTTTTAATGATAATTCTCATCAGAAATATATATATATATATATATATATATATATACATACTTGGTGATTCAACAGCCTAATGGCAAATCACAAAGACAGCGCAAGTACCAAGAGAAAACAAAGAATATAAAGACAAAAAAAAACAAGCAAAAAAAAAAAGACAAATTTCGTTCAAAATCAAGTTAAAAAAGCATGGACAAGTATTATGTGTAATTATATACAGTACGTCTAAACCTTTGATAGGGATATTTTAGTGGTAATACAAGTCAGTGCCAATGCCGGTGGACGTGTGGTCTAAGGCCGCTTGATGTTGGGAATGCGGGTTTGAATCTCGCTGAGGGCATGGAGGTCTGTTCTTGCGTCTGTGTGTTGTGGAGGTAGAGACATCTGCGACGAGCCGATCACTCGTTCCGAGCAGTCCTACCGGGTGTGTGTTTGTGTGTGTCTCTGTGTCTGTGTCTGTGTCTAATTGTATGTAATCTAGACACCTCAACAGTGAGTCGGCACAGGCCCGAGCTTGGCTGTTGGGCCACAGAAAACAAAAATACAGTTAGGTCCAATTCTAGCTTAGTAGTAAAATTGCAATTGATGATGGTAATAATAACAATGACACTATATTGCTTATTAACGTTGAAAATAATCGTTAAATAACCAAATACGTACCTAGAATATGCAACTTATATGGAGAATGTACTAGAAGAATCTGAAACTGGATGACCAGTCTTTCTCACCAGCTTCTGCTGTTGATCGCGATTTAATTAGTGATAAAACCTTAGGGGTACTACTACATGCACCGCCAGGTTTAAGGTTAAAAATTCTGCGTTCTGCTCACAGAGTGTATTTTATGGTACAAAGAACAGAGAGCGATTATTTATCTATAAAACATTAGCTTATTGGTTTTTATTACTTAGCGGGTGTGTTTACTGCGCGGTACGAACGGCCTCTTTAAATATGTTTCCCGCTGACCTTCGTCTTTAAACTTTAAAATAAATGACAACACAAAGTATTATTAGAGCTCCAAAAGTAACTACGCTATAAATTACAGCAGAACTAAACTTTAATCAACCCGTCAGTATTTATTTCCAAGCCGAAGTCTGACGTCGAGCAAACAAGAGCAGACGGCATTATCGCTCTTGGAGGCAATTGGTCTTGCGTTATCTTCAGGCATGCTCTGAATTCGAACGCTTGGAAAAGATTCTAATCCGAGTGCTAAATCTTTTTTGGACTGAAATTCATCTTAAGTGTAATTCAGTCCTTCCATCACAGACAATACATTCCGTCTCAATTATCAAAAGCCATTAATTAATGGTAATTAGGTGGTCTGGGATATCGCAGTCAGTGTAACTACTCGCTACAGACCGGACGGTCCGGAAATCAAATCCCAGGAGGGGTGGATTTTCCGCACCCATCCAGACCGACCCCCGGGCCCGCCCAGCCTCCTGTACAGGGGGTTCCGAGTCATTCCTGTGGTTAAAGCTGCCGCACTGTGGCGTTGGACACCCACCCCATCTAGCATGGAGGTAAAACAAGAGGAGAGCTATACGTCTACTTCCCCTCTGTGTGTTCATGACAGTTTGCAGGGTAAATTTTATCTTTACCTAATAATATTTAGGGACATGAATGGTATTTATGGTATTTATGGTGTGATCCTTACGAAACGCATAAATGTGCTGAGCGAAAAAATGCAGAGTTCATAAAAGTTTCATCAGGTTTTTCCTAAGCTTGAAAATTTACATGCCCGGTACGTTCTGCAGATGGAATTACGCCACTTTTACATAGACGATTGGCTCGTTTCCCCCACCCCTTTCTCTCCTTCGCCTCCCTGGAGGGAATGTCTGTCCACTTTCATCAAACACTCGCATGTTTCCTCTTCAAGGTCCGTCCACAAGTCCAAACTGCAATGGGCCGTGGTCCTTTTGAATGATAGGCATGAAGCAGAGGAGAGGCCAGCCCATCCTCCAAAACGCACACACAAAGTGAGCCAATTTCCGGGAGACCAGTTGTTTGCAGAAGACCGGAGAAACGGGGCGAGTTATAGAAAGGGTTGGTGATGTGATATGCGGGGGGGAGGGCTGGCAAAGGATGAAGTGAATGGGGAGAAATAAAAAAAAAACTTTTTGGACAGGCAAAAACAGACATCACAATAAGACTTGGAACACTTCAGGAAAACTCGAGGGGTTCTTGATTTTCGCAAAATATTGAGACAGAATACTGCTCCCTTGAGAGTTCCACATCGTACTTGCTTTTATAGTATTACAAAATGTACCACTGGATTTGTCCTGTCTTGTATATACAGAATATATGAAATGGAGGCAAAGAAGTTCTTAATCTCACTGGTAACGATTGTCTTTGGAAAAGACATCTCGCACTTGTTGAGACAAAAGTCCGACAATGAAATCGCACATTGTTGTTACGTAAACAAAAAGTTAAAGCTTGCTGTTTTGTCCTAACGTAGAAGTTACCGTTGTTGGTAATTGCAGACAGCCGCGCGGTAATAGCAATAGAAGGCAGCACGAGATATCTGCGCCTTGCATTGCAGTTTTGGCCTATTAAAAAAATACCACTGTCTAAGAGTACTGCTAACAGTCGCTCAGCCGGTTAATAGATCTCCCACCTTTACGGAACCCGAATCTTTGTTATTGTCACAGCAGCCGCCCAAAGGACCTTTACAAGTCCGAGCGTGCTAGTTCCTGAGGGTCAGGATTTGTTGCATTCTCCCACACCTCGGGCGGAAGACCAACGGTTGCCAGCTATCCGCAACTGTTCATTCAGCACATTAGCAGTTGTCTTCGTCTTAAGGTTCTAGACACTGACTAGGACTGTTACAGATTGCGGAATCCTACCGTTGCAGATCCTACACACTTTTGAAACGTAAAAACCTTAATCTCTCGAAACCATCAAACACGCCACACTATCTGCTACAAACGTGCTTTCGGATTTCCTTGGTAAAAAGTTTAACGAATGAACCGGAAACTAATGCTATTCCTTGCCTTATTGCAACTGGAAATGTTTGTTATAGTTGAATATTGCAAGCATTATCCGGTCTTTGGATTTGATCCATGGACAATCAGAACACCCTACAAATCGGGGAAATGGAAGCTACTGTGTGGCGGCACAAGGTGTGAAGGCTTTAATCTACTGCCAAGTTTAGCTCGAGTCATTGCAACCAGAAATTATTCTTCGTCCATCCATCAGTCAGTTCCCCACACTTCTCAACAAGTAACAACTGTCTGGGCTAAAGACGAAGGATGCTGCTAATGCTTCCTCCATGTAGCCGTCTGTCACTGTAGCTCCTACAAGCAGCAGTCTTGTCGTGCTTCTGGACGCGTCTTCTGCTGCAGCTCCCTGGAGGAAAGAAAAGTGCAGTGTCGACTTCTTGACTACCGTTCCTCCCCACAGCGATGCTTCTTCCTTTTTCGTCCGGGTTTGCACACAAGATCGCAAACAAGGGACACTCCCCCTTCGCTTAGAAAACATTGTTCTATACTCCCTCTAAGTTCCTCAGACGTTTATTGCAAGTAATATTTCCGTTGCAGTACAACTTCTGTTGGACACCCTTTTCCACTGATTTAAATATTTTTTTCTGCTACATAATTATCTACATAAATATAACATTCAGCATCCGTTAATGAATGATATATACAGTATATCGGATGAATCATTAATGGGCGCGTGTCATTTATTGCTATAACAAGACTGGTATAAGGGTAAAATCTGTCAGAAAATCATTTGGGGATTTTTTTTAGCGAAATTACTCACTCCATCATTGTTATGGCGTATTTTCTATTTTTCTTGCTCTCCAGTGCTTAATAGGCACATTATAAGTATGTAGCAGTTTGTATATTCGTATAAATAGCTGCTATTGGCGGAGGTAGTTCTAATTTATATAGGCTCGTGATTAACTAATTTTGCGAGAAAATGGGGAAAGTGTGTGTAATAACAGTGTGTATATTGCGTGGTTTGGATTCGTCTCGTGTTATTCAGGAAATAATTTTTTAGCCTTTATTTCATTTTAATTATGATCAAACACTAGTAATTTCAGAATCATAAATTATGAAATTTACTTGTGACTCTGGCTTTTGGTATCGTCTAATATTCTAGGTGGCAAACGGCGTTTTGAAGGACCGTTGCTGACTCTGCCTTTAGGATACAAGTGAGACCAACTTCCTTAAAATTTGCATATATAATCTCATTGCACCCTCACCCTCCTCGCTTCAACCCCAAAGGTGGAGGCAGCACCTTTCTCCAAAACGCTGCTATTCATCTACACGGCTAAACCGTGACACAAATCCGAAGACCACAGTCTGAATGCTCGCCTCCGTGAACAACCTGCAGACTTACATCTTCCTACTTCGTTAAAAATTTGTTCTTCATTGTAGACGTTTTAGAACCTGAACATTCACAGCGACTGGTAAGACAAAATAACTGTTTTTTTGTATGCTTGTCGTATGCTAATAAGTAGTCCTAAATTATTCCTTGTGTTCACTAAATTGCTATCGGACTATCAGTCGCATCAATTATGAGCTAGACACCACCGTTTTGCAGACCCCCTCCGTCACCATCATCGGCGATCATCGACCCTGATGATAGAGACAGAGCGGGTCTCGAAAATGTTGGTGTCTGACCCATCATATACTGCCCGACGGCAGTGCAGCGAATATTTTCGACGCGAAAGCTTCAAATTTTACATATCCCCTGTATTATAGTTCAGGAACAACTATATTTCTTTTGAAGTTATCTTCTAACTTCACGTACGTGCGTCCCGGGGTTTTGACACCTAAAACTGTCGTCACTGAAGCCCTGCCCTAAGCAGCTTCGATGTACTTAATATGTTGTTGCAGTATGTTTTCCTTCATCCAGTTTTAATATTATCGTTGCTCAGTGTTTCAGTTGGTTTCTTCCTGTGTGGATTTCTTGCTTATAACGTAGATTAGATATCCACTATTTCGTGTTCTCTCCAATACGTATGCCACGATTCACCCATCTATGTAAACTTCCGAGTTAAGGTGATTCATCCTCGTTGTATTTACAATACGTAGTTCAACCAGAAGTATAATATACTGAGTATATTTTACTTCTGGTTAAAAGCTTCCTCATTTAGTTATGGTTGTAGCAGGTAGTGAAGTCCCCCCTTAACCGTTTGACGCCTAATGACCCCTATAGGGGTCGTACCGCACCCCTAACCTCAAAACGTTGCATTTTATATATTTATTCAACAAATATAGGTACTGAATATTTTATACATGGTATACACTCTCCGTTCTTTTCTCTTCAAAATGCAGTTTGTTTCATAATTCTAACTTATTTGGTTCCTGCATTATTCACATTTTATATACAGGGTGTGCTAAAATTAAAAAAAAATAATTCCGGCACCAAAAGGTTAACTGCGGACACTTCAGAATATTTTGCGTCCAAATAATTTCTTCAGCATCCTGTTCTCAGGCACATTCCGCGTATTTTTTCCCTCAGAATGAGACGTCACTTTCCGTGCTCATACAGAACATCAGCAGACATACAGAGCTTCATAAATGTTAATCTCTATTGAAGTAAACTTAGAAAAAAAAATCATGCAATGTGAATGTTGGTGTGAATTTTGTTCTGCTGCCCTTTGCTTTACAAATGTAACAAGGATGGGTGTCTCTTGTTCAGGTGAGGCATTCCCAATGCGTTCAGTAATTAATACCGTATATATAATTTTACAGTCTAACACAACCTTACTATTTCAATACAAATAAAGGATAATTAAAAAATTATAACAGCTACATGTTTCGGCTTTTTTCACAAATCCATCTTCAGGCTGTGACCCAAAAAGGTTTTTTATACAATTGACAACGTTTCGGAAAATACGAGATTTCGTTTACGTGGTTACTGTAATACATTAGGATGTAAAATATAAAATGTGAATTCAGTGATAAAATAACATAGGTAATGGAGATAAAAAAGATAACAGAGATATAGGTAGATAAAATATGATATGTAGGGAGTATATGCATGGAGCAATCTCGTAGAAAATTCGATGTTGCTATAGTTATGAAGTTCTACTTGCTCCACTGCATCTACTCACACAACACATAAACATCTTAACAACATAGACACCATCACAAAATAAATATATTTTTTTGTATAGCCGCAGATTCAACATAGTTTCATCTAACGACTCCATACTGCATCTCTGCACAATACAACAAATGTACTTCATGTACACCAAAGAGGAGAAACCCCATGATAGAACAACCTTCCAGAAACTGGAGCAAGTAGATCTTCATTATTATCGCAACATACAGTTTTCTATGAAATTGCTCTATACATATACTCCCTACGCATCATATTTTGCCTGTCTACACAGTGTATATATCTTTTATCTTTTTTATCTTTATTACCTACGTTATTTTATCATTGAATTCACATTTTATATTTTACATCCTAATATATTATAGTAACCATGTAAACGAGCTCTCGTATTTCTGAAACGTTGTTAATTATATAAAAAAACCTTTTCGGTTTTATGAAAAAAAGCCGAAACATGTCGCTGTTATAATGTCTTAATTATCTTTTAATTGTATTTACATAATAAAGAATGTGTTAGAATGTAAAATTATATATATTCGATTATGTATGTGTGTCTGTTACTACCATTTCCAAGTTCCCTCTGCAGGTAATGTTCCAGTTTTGTGTTGTGATGCCAACGTGTATTTATAAATTTCATTTAACAAGGAAATTATTTCGGTGAGTTAATGATCATGCGCCGGTGTATCATTATGTCACCAGTCGGTTTATATGTATTCGGATCTTATTCATCCTTCATACTTGACCTTAAAACCATAGATCTGTCTGGACGGAATTTATAAAATTAGTCAAGTCACCTGTTTCCCCCAATCTCCCACCCCGTTTCCCCCCCTCAAAAAAAAAGACTCTTGAAGTGAAACTTCACTGACTAACACTTCCCAGTACTCCTGTGCCACAAGTGTTACTGTACGAGTATTTTTTACGAATAAAATTTGGTTTATCTCCGCACGACGTTCAGGCGGCTTTCAGACTATTCGCGTTTCTTCCTTTGGTTTTGTTATTGTGTGTTAGTAGGATATTTGGCTGCCGCTGTGGAGTGGACTGTACTTAGCGTGGCAGGTTGCTAGTTTTAGTTCCTTTCACCTCGTTGCCCCAAAGCGAAGGCACCGAAATGCGTGAAAGATGGAACGAGCCATGTGAAAGTAACTTAAATCCCTTGTTCTACACAGCTACTGCCTTCATATTAATGTCACGTAGACAGAACTGATAAATGGTAACGGCAGAGTTCGTCGCATGTTTCTGCACCAACAGTTCGTTGCATATACGTGGCGTGCCGAACCACTTCTCTGTAATAGTAACACCACTCTACTTCACTGTGCTTTTTGTGTGAAGGGACTCACACTCCGGACTGGGTGAATAGGAAGTAGACCGAATTATCGTTCGGAACATTAAATCAGATTTGTTGTTTTGTTACACGCTATCAGTTGAATTCTGAACTTACACTTACGACCAAATTCAGCTCTAATTAGCATGCTTGCCTGGCACATGGTATGTGTGTGGATACAATAATAGGAGTGTGGGATATTTTTTGTCTGACCGCTTGGAAGCAGCATATAGCAGGTTGGCATAGCGTTGCCAATCTACAGTCGTAGTGGAGATAAGACTGATTTGAGACTCGGCGGGATCATCGGTTATTCTCACACGTCATGCACGGTTTTTATCAGTTGTTCAAGCAAATGTCAGGATATTGCTTCATATTAGGCCAAGAATGCTTCCTTCCACGTCCCTGAAAGTTTACCATTCATTCGTCATTCCGTTTTGTCATGAGTAGCAACTGCACTGCATAATAATGATCACGATTGTAACCCTGTAATTACCTAAACTAGTTGCGTTATGTAGTATTGTATGTATGTTATTATGATAGACCAAACACAAATGGAGAATGTGGAATAATCCAACTATTTGTTAGCGTGATAACAAATGATGCAAGATGAACACCTGAAATTAAACCCAGGATTGCCACGGCAAAAGCGGCATTTAACAATAAGAAGACTTTGCACAGGCAAATTGGACCGAAATTTAAGTAAAAAAAAAAAAAACTAATGAACATTTGGAACGTAATTTTGTATGCTGCTAAAACTTAGCACTTCGGAAAGTAGATCCGAAATACGTGCAAGTTTTGAAATATGCTGGAGACGGATGGAGAAGTTCATTTGAAACAATCGTGTGAAAAATGATGAAGTATTGCATAGGGTCAAAGAGGACAGGAATATCCTAGAGACAATGAAAAGAAGAAAGGCTAGCTGGATTTGTTGTATCTTGCATGGCAACTACCTTCGAAGACTTGTTATTGAAAAAAAATAGATGTAGGGATAGAAGTGGAAGGGAAATGAGGAAGAAGACGTAAGCAGCGACTGGGTGATTTTAAGAAAAAGAAGGGATGTTGGAAACTGAAAGAGGACGCCTTAGGTCGCACTATTTGGAGGGTTGGCTTTGGAAGAGACTGTGGACCTGTCGTAAGACAGATTGCGGGATGACGATATGTTATTAATAAAGTTGCACTTGCAATGAGACTCAGTGTATTGATTGTATGAAATACAGCGTGTTGGACAAGTACATAGTTCCACAAATTCCTATTTCCAAAGTCTTTAATTTTGCTAGAAGGCTTCGAATTGGCGATACATAGTAGTTACAGATCAGTGTACATGTAGCACACTTGCTGTAAAGACAGCCACTTTGTTCTGTTTTGAGCGACTTGCCCGACTCATCGCTGGAAAGAATGGTTGCATGCATGAATTGAAACTTCGCAATGCTCTGGGAAAAGAATTATATATTGGACCACCCGTAAGACTTACCTTATTCCTGTCATTTCCAAGGGCTGGTCTGAAATTTCCTGCAGCGTTAAATGTATGGGCAGATATATATGAGATTATTTTTCTGGCCCACAGGTTGACTGTGAGTTCACGCAGTGTCATTAAACAGTTTTTATATTCCTGTCTGTTGCAGGCGGAGGAGCTGAATTCGATAGTGGGAAATGCATTTCGTATGGCATATGCTGCTCAGCTGCAGCGACAGCCGACGTTTCAGGACGTAATTGCATCCCAATTGCAGGACAAGACCACATCTGTCGAGAATAATAATAGTCGCATCAACTGGGTAAGACAATCTTCATGTTTGCACCGTGCGTCAATGATAATTAAACACTTTATTATCCAACTAATGCACAATATATAATATGTAGAAACAATTTAATTTATAAAATATTTAAAAGTGCTCCAACATGTTTCGGGTCACAGAGGATCCATCATCAGAGAGCCTTGTACAGCGTTTGGATAAAAATTACAAGAATGATTCTATCGTGTCCGTTGACATGGACAAGGTCAGTGTTATGGCAGCATATTCTGACCCGTTGTGCGTGTGTGTAGTTCACTGTATATGAAGACACTGCCTTCATATACAGTGAACTACACACACGCACAAAGGGTCAGAATATCCTGCCATAACACTGACCTTGCCCATGTCAACGGACGCGATAGAATCATTCTTGTAATTTTTAGCCAGGTACTGTACAAGTCTCCCAGATGATGGATCCTCCGTGATCCGAAACATGTTGGAGCACTTTTAAGTATTTTGTAATTTTAATTGAATCTACATATTATATATTGTGCATTAGTTGGATAATAAAGTGTTTAATGGGTAAGACACTTTCTGCTGGAGCAGAAGAAGCACGCTTTTTATGAATTTAAACATCACAAAGTGACGCTGACAGAAAACTTATTTTAAGTTCCATCATTTATAATAAGTTCGTATTGTGAGCAGAATGGCTATGAGTTAGAATTTTTTCATCCATACCATCCTGTAGACCGGATATGTGAATGCTAGTTGGAGCAAGCTGACTGTACCCTACATGGGGATTTTTTTAAATCTTGCGGTAACTAGACGCGTATACGACATCATCCCTTCAAGCACAGTGGTTACTCTACGTTGCGCAAACTGCTTTAACATTAAGGTCTTTTATTTTGCCCCGCATATTGTACTGATGGATTTAATATGATTGTTGGAACAAGCAGCAGCAGCTACCCTAAATCGCATTAACCGATTTACCTTTGTAAGGGAGACGCAAAGTTTTGTCTGTGAGAAAACCATTTTTCATAAATTATGTCAGGGAATTCGTGCATTATCAGGATGACACTCGTTTTTAGGCGCTTTTACAAAATTGCGAAAAGCGACCGTTAGCTTTAGCATGTCTGTCTGTCCGTCCGCATCTTACAACTCGTCTCCCGGTGAAAAGATTTTTATTAAAGTTAGCATTAGGGTAATTTACGAGAATCTGGAGAAAAAATTCAAGTTTTATTAATATTTTATAAGAATGACGGGCACTTTACTTGAAGACTAATAAACATTTATGGCAATATCGTACCGAATTATTCTTATAATGAGAAATATTTCAGACAAAACTGTAAAGAACGTCAAAACGCACGTTTCAAAACCGATGCGTTCCCCGCCCCCCCCCCCCACGAAAATTGTGGCCAGACAGGACATAGACGACAATACAATACGGCGCATGCGTATTGCATGCCGGATAACTAAGGCTAAAAACACACACTTAGAATATGGAATACTTATTACTTGCCCACCGCAACAATTGTTACGCGAAAGCGCCTCTGTGGTATGTCATACGTATATTGCCTGTCATGTTGAAGATATTCAGTCTTGTGCACGTATCGGAGAGCCATCCAATCCACAACAGAAATACTTTGTAACATTTTTGACAGAATAGGATGAACGAATCTGTCTGAAGTTGTAAAACGTCGCGGACAGAATGCCAAGCATTTATGTGATAAAACTGTTAGGTTTACACTGACAAACAAGATTTAAAAGAAACAAGTAATTTGAATTTTTCAACATGTTAGTCATCTTCTCTTCTCAGTTTTCACATTCAGGCACCATGAATTTTTCGTTCCGGTGGTGTAAGGCTGAATCATTCTTCTTCAGTGATTTTTCGTTTTAAGGCGTTCAGTGATACAGATCACCGAAGACAAACTACATCGGTCTTTACATGAAAACGGAAACGAGCAGTTGTAAGTTGTCATTTGGGGAATAGAATGTCGAACGAGCGTGATTTTTCTCGTAACAGATGATTCTTCTTTTGAAAACAGCGATGAAAATATGACACGGATTTTTATATCAGTACACTGGGCTGAAATAAGGATGCAGTAAATTGGGGCTTGTTGTGCCAAATAGACAAAGTTGGTTGATAACTCCAAAAAAAGTTGGATTTGTGAACCTTGTGTCCAGCTTAGTTCAAAATATTATTTTGTCGATCAACATACTCAATAGACCGTGGACAGTCACTAGCATCTTTCGATCAGTCGGAGACTCAGCCCGGAAAAATTTGATGTTGTGTTTTATTACATCGCTTTTGATCTTAAACTCTATAATTAAAGGTAAAGATGAAGGTAAAGCAGTCCCATTACAGGCCTGGACAGGCCCAGAGGGTTCCAGGAAGTTAAGGTTCACAGTTTCGGGACAGCGGCACAGGACTTACGCACCGGCCGTCTTTACCCCCAGGAAACTCATTTCTGTTAGAGGCTGAGTCGATCCCAGGGCCACAGTGAGATCGGAAGGATTTTATGTCAATGAAAAATCCACTGACACCAGGTGGGATCGAACCAGCGACCTTCCGATTTGTAGCACAGCACCTTAACCACTGTGCTACCGCGGTCCCCAAACTGTATAACTGCCGCTTGAAAATATATGAATGTTAACACGATCGATATCACTAAAGTTCGTAAGCCTGCAAATTTTGAAGAGGACTTTTACGTTTACTAAGAAGTTTAAGGGATGATGATCTTGAGATTTTGTGGTGGCTCCTTTGCCTTATCGCATCGTACACTAAAATATGGAGAGCAAGATCCGTTAGAAGGGCAGCTTGTTGTGGAAGTTACCTTGCACCCCACCCCTGGGTAATGATGGATAGAACTAAGGTGTAGAAGAACTTGTTCCGTTAGCGAGTTTCTTGCCACGTAGCAGGATTAGCGTAACCACCCGCCATGCAGACAGTATGTCATGTAGTTGATGACTTTGGTGTTAGATCGGTAAAGCCTATCCGTAACGTGTGTTCTGTTTCGAGGGTCGATATCCCTGTGTAATTGCGTTGAGCGACAAATGAGGCTATGCTCATCCTTGATATGATATTACTTCCCGGAACTCTGTGAGAAATTTCTCGTGGCTGACATTTACTTGGTAAGCATAAGTACAACATTAGACACGAACCCCACTTGGTATGTTCAACGAATGGTACCACTGTTCGCGTCCCGGAATAATAAACATATGGCCTGTTCCGTCCATTTTAACGTATTATGCCTGAAATAAAATGAGAAGTAGCATCACTTCCAGTACAAAAATTGCCGTTTTATGATTGTGAGCCAATTCTTCTGTCCCCCATTCTTGTAATCTATTTCCCTTATCATCCTGTCTTCTCGACCTTCCAGGCACTATCGAAGTGCATTTTGTCACTAAATTCTTTCATGTTTCTCTCTGTCATATTCCGACCTACACATCTGAAAAATAACTTATTAATCACCTTGATATCACTAATGAAACAGCGACTTAAATAACATAAAATCAATAAAGTACGACGATTTAAATTTCGTTTCATTTTCGCGGTGTCGATATCTCTTCCGAGTTTTGTTGCTTTCTTAAGGGTCCATTGTCACAGAGAATGGTTTGTGTGTTTTCAATCTTTGAAATAGGAAAAAAGGAAAAATATGAGATGTGGCCTATTTTCAGTTCCTAGCTTTCCTTGAGAGCAACGGGACCTTTTTGATTCACGAGTTCGACATAGGCTCCTCCCAGTTACATGTCAGGCATATCTACAGTGAAACTCCGAACCCTGGTGACACTGTTGCAAGTAAACGCCAGAAATAAGAGAGTGTCTCGAAGCGAGTTGTGAGACTGTTATTTATACGTGTGTCAACATATACGAGGTTATAGTGGCTGTCTTTGTCTCCCTCTTCAGTCAGCAGGAAGGGCTGCATAGGATATGCAGCCCTTTAGATGCACTCTTTACAAATAAGCCTTGCTAGCTGGAGAAATAAAATTCTCCTCTAAAGACAGACACCATGAGCGATTTCGGGCTCCCGCGACGGTGTAGTTGATGCCTTCGCTCTTCTGGGATGTTACGCAGCCGAATTTTGTGGTTGATTACTAACTTTTCAGGACAACCTACCGGTTCCATCTTCAAGGGTCTATCTGTCCAAGAAGAATGCCTGGCGGATCTCCTTCCTCCGTACTTTCTTCATCCCCTCCCACCTAGGTGGCTCCTTTTCCTCTTTCATTTCTTCACTTGTTCAATTTTGCTCTGGCTTCTTAGCTTAATCCTGCGTTTTTCATTTTCCCGCACGTCCTGGTGGCAACTCTACGCTACAGCAACCTCACTAGCTCCCTAACTATTTCCGAAAAACCACTTAACGCCCATATCGCCCCTTTATAATAACTCGTCCACCTGTTCCCGGTATTCTTCTTGGACTGCTTTGCCCGTGAATATTGGGCTGAAAGTCGTCCCGAAACGTCGGTAACCAACTACCAACGACGTCAAGTAGCAGTCCAGGAGAGCGAACACCTCGCGCCTGACCGTTGTCACAAACTTGTACGTCCACAGCCGTACACCATCTGATCAGAACAGTCGTAACAAGAAGTTCGAAATCGAGCGCTGCTAATTAGCTTAGTTCACCGAGCACTTCGACATCTGCAAGTGATTCCGGCTCCGCCCACTCCGTTTGGGTTTTTAATGGTTTATTTCAGTTCTGCTAGATGAATTCCAGGTCATAGCCGATTCACACAGTTCATGGACACTAAGTACACAAAATTAATGGGTATTTGTCTCCCATTTTTGTAGCTGTAAGTGTCACACCAGGCGCGAAAGGCATTAAAATATGCCTCTGATCATACATTCCCGTCTGCCAGTTTCTCCCCTTCATTTGTCACTGTAACAGAGTTCTAACTAAGTCGCACTTGATGCCATTCTGTAACATATGTATAACTAGAATCATGAAGTTAGAGCTAACCATTCGTCTCTCCACTTACATAGACTCATCGAAACAAATTTTCTGTTTGCGGCAATCTATTATTTAAATATCAGGTGAGTGTTTTTTTTTCAAAACTGTGGCGCTATATTGTATGTCAGTTCAGTGCTCCTTAGTTAAACAGTTCTGTAATCAGGAATATAAAGACTCCAGGCAGAGTAAACTTGCCGAGTGCACGTCATATAAATAAAGTTCAGGATTTAGAAATGTTACATACTCATTTGTTTCTGGGTAAGACTAGTACAGGTCAGAAATATTGTAGTACGTAGTCGCGAATTGTTGAATTTGTTGTCAGGAAGCCAGAAGTTTAAATGAGTACCTTTCTCTCGCATTGTAGTACTGGTCGTAGAATATAAATTTAGAGTTTTCCAGCAAATTATTGTTATTATTATCATCAATATCATCTATTCCAAGAGGAGATTCATTTTAATTAGACTGAATATTTTTGCAATTCCTTTAGTCTGTGCACATTAATGAACAGAACTAGACTGGAAATGGAGTAGAGTTGGGAAGTAAGAAATTCGTGCAAAATTTTGGCGAGGAGTCCCAAAAGGAAACTGCCGCTTACAAGATATTTGCATCTAGCAAAACATATGGGCTAGTGATTTAAATGCATGTGTACGAGGTTGAAACTACTGGTTCCTGTCAGTAACCACAGTAACAGAATATATGAAACTTCAGGTGACATTTTTGGCCATGACTATGACCGGATGTATGGTCGTTTATATTAGCCACTTTACCAGGTTCAGCCTAGGTTCGTCGAGTATGAAGACATTTATCTACAACCTCTTATTCGAAATGTCCCAGGACTGAATTCCATTGCTTATCGCAAAATACAAGAAGTGGTAATTAATCGTCAGTGCACCGACGGCCCATCCACTGAGGACAGAGACAACAAACTCCCGAAAAGTATATTAAAGCTCTGATAACACCAACAAATGCACAATTCTACAGTCTGTTTATTGTTTATATTACTCAGCTCTTACATATTTCGGCGTTATGGTCATCTGTAGGGAGTTTACGCCAAAATATAATTAAAACGTACAGTAATAAACAATCTTAGAGTACACATACATGACAGGGTCATATCATAATGCAAGGAATGGACAGTGGGAAATTCCCGAGAAGTATGTTTTATCGGAAGGGCCTATAGGCCCATACTTCAACCAGTGGACAATGTCGGACATTTTATAGATAGATCCATAAATAAATTAGCCATTTCATCTAATTCTTGAGAGTAAAAAACTGCTTCTTATCGTAAACATTCAAACGCGGATCCCAGCTATAGATCACAATCCTTCAAGTCTTTAGATACTTGAAAATCAAAAATCGAGATATATTTTCCGTGATTCTCGAAGAAAACGCTACATTATGGGTGAGATACGCTGTTTTGGTGTTGTTTCAATTTGTGTATTCGCTGCTTAAGTGTGCCCTGAAATCCCGGCCCATTATATTGTTATCCGAAAAAACGTTTTATAAATATAATGGTACAATAAAAGGTAAAGTGTTCCCGTTACAGGCCCGGTATGGCCCAGAGGGTGGGTAGAGGTATAGCTCTACTCTTCCATGACCGCGGCGCTAGAAGGGGATGAGTGGTCAGCAGCACGCCCCGGCGCACTTTACCCCCGGGAAAGACCCGGTACCCAATTTACAGGAGGCTGGATGGGCCCCAGGACCGGTCTGGACGGGCGGAAAATCTCGTCCCCACCGTGATTCGATCCCGGACCGTCCAGCCCGTAGTCAGTCACTATACCGACTGAGCTACCCGGCCCACACGTATAATAGTATATAAGAACTATAAGCTAGTAAAAACTGCACAGAGTATGAAATCGTAGTGACCTCAATTCTGTGTGCAAAGAATCACCCACACTTACTTACTTATTTACTTACTTACTTACTTACTTACTTACTTACTTACTCCATGGTGCAGAGTCCTTCTTGAGGAGCTAACTGGTTTGAAGCTAGTCAAGA
>Ga0123352_10004752_pt1 | contig 20139 bp, 16 predicted proteins | sample TergutLab28metaG_FD_89700 | JGI IMG/M metagenome (GOLD analysis project Ga0123352, IMG submission 89700) | Labiotermes labralis P1 segment gut microbial communities from Petit-Saut dam, French Guiana - Lab288 P1 | ecosystem: Host-associated > Arthropoda: Insects > Digestive system > Gut ...
TGAGGATGGGTGGTTTGAAATTTACTTATGTAAAAATGGACCCTAAATGGGTGGGGGAGTGTCAATTGGAGTTTATTTTTTTTTTGGAGATAAATTTGATTTTTAATTCCCCCCCCCCCCTGCAAGTACCAACAAAAAAATTACATTTTCACCAAGATTAAATATTCCTTCCACCAACAACATATACACTTGAGTGTACATATTTTTAAGATAGTCTCTACATCCTCTTGTCCCTATAGAACAAATAATCAGCAGAATATGTATTAACAATGCATAAAATATAGACTCAAATTTATTGTGTTTTAACCTTTGTCATTCTATGAGACCAGATGATGGTGGGCCACAAAGGCCCAGAGGGGGAGTAAGCAATGTAAATGTACATGCTAAGCCAAAAAATCACAGGCCATTAAGAGTTACAACTGGTATTTAAATCTTTCTCATACGAGTTAAATTCCATGTAAAAAGTTTATCAAATCAAAAGTTGCAGGTATGAATTAGCTCTGTTTTTTCTCATGTCTCAGTTTCGTGTATCCTTAGCCATTTGTGAGAAAGTTGAAAGCTTTTTCACATCATATCACAATTTGAGGTTGTTAGACCTTTGTATTTCTGAGGTCATGAATTTGAATCTTGACTCAGAAATCAGCCACATTAACCTTTGTTTTGTAGTTTTGCTTAGTATTCCTGATGCTCCATAGTAAATCATGACTGTGGCTTCATATTTTTCTTGATTCATGAACAAATCATCTTTCTGGCTGTATCATAGCTGAAGTAGTGAGTCATGGTTCAGTCCCCAGTCTGTGTGAATTACGGTGGACATAATGGTACTGGAATGTGTTTCTCTCTGAATTAATTGGTTTTCCCCTATTTGTATCATTCCAGCAATGCTTTACATTCTTCTACAGTGTACATGCTAGACCCTTGCATGGCGTTGCATAAACCACACATTTGTATCATTTTTCCGTTTAATGCTATATAGTCTTGGCAGTAGTAGCCAGGGTAATGTAGTTGGTATAATGACTGGGATAGAGATTGGACAGTCCAGGGTTCAAATCCTGATAGGGGCAAGAGATTTTTGTCTTCTCCTGTATGTCCAGACTTGGTCTAAGACCCATAAAACCTATTCAACAGTTGCTGATCTTTTCCTCAGGTAAAGTGGCATGGCATGAATTTTTCCACTCATCGCCATCTGATGCCAAAGTTAATATATGGAGCTGTATGTCTGCTCCTGCATGGAATGTACAGCAAAAACTACTTTTTTTTTTTACCTTTTGTGTACTATTTGCAGTTGTAAACAATTTATAAATACAACAAGACTCCCTGAGGTTTTTTTCTAACATTAAGGTAGGGAGACCAGAATTGGAAACAAAAAATGGGGCACTTTTATCATGACCATGAAAAATACTTCAGATGTTTATTATTTGTAAAAACGTGATATAGAAGCGATGGAACATTGTGGTGGAACTGTGTTGGCCTGTTTATTCTAAACTTCTAAATTACTATTACAAGTTAAACAACTATGTGTACCTGTGTTAGTGCTGAGAACAGGAAAGCTGTTAATGACCATGAGGCTAAGTACTATCTTCTGCACCTGTCACATTGTTATGTTTGTTTGATGACAGGATTGTACTTGTCTGCAGAATGAAATTGTTTAAGTCAGTGCAAAAACGAGTCTTTATTCAGAGGATTTCCCTGACAGTTCCTTCTTTGTATTGTTTCTTTTCATTCGTCCATAATGCATTCATGACAAAAAAAATGGGACAGTGTAGCATTTTATATTCATCGGGACAGTGGGATGGAGTGACGAAAAAGAGGGCGTCTGGTTACCTTAAACTTTAGGGTCAACTCTCAATATGATATTTCAATGAAGTCCATTAATAGAGACAAAACTGTGTACAGTTGTGACCTCAATATCCATTTATTTCTTGCTGTTTGTATTGTGTTTAATAAGTAATTATAACTAATACACTGAATACTTTCTGTTTCTTTATGCCTGTTAGTACAGTTGTACACTTTTTACATAACTAATACTGCCACACAAATGCAAATAATTCTTGAGCAATCATTGTTATCCTTAATGTATGTCATACATATGTGGATGCAGAAAAATACCTTCTGACTGTACTTGATTTTTGTTTCTATGTTCTGAACGTGTAGTCAGTGTATTGCACTACTAACATGAACATGAATATGGAACACTAGTGGAATGAGTTGGGGGGGGGGGGAACCAAAGACTTGTTTCAGTGACAAATCATCCATCACAAAACCCACATAGACTGCTGTTTGGTTAAACCTTGCCCTCTGATGAGACGTTCGTGACTAACCTTGTGCAGTATGCCATTTATGTATTGGCTCTCAAATTCACAGTGTTTAAAAATTACTCAAGGAATAAACTGTGTAAATTTCTTGAGGGAAAGAATAGGTATTGAGTTATATGAATGTAGTGGAAACAGAAGAGCTGGACTTGGCATGATGTGACATATAACTTGCCTAGTATGGACTTCTGGCAGCAACAGAAGCCATGTGAAAGAAAATTTACACAGTGTTTCAGAACAAACTGATGGATGTGTAAATTAAATAATTTTGTATTTTGTGAACAGAAACTGACATTCATAACATAGCCCAGTGACATTGCCATTTCAGTATTAGCCCTTTGGCACCAGAGCTGACCATTTATGTTTTAGTGCACTCTTAATGTAAAATGTGAATATTATATGAACCAAAAACATAAAGTTATGAAATACATGGCATTTTGTGGAGAAAAAATGCAGATTGTGCAGCATATCTCAGGAATTCATTAAATATATTTATTGACTGAATACATGAAATACAGTCACTGTGTGGTAACGGTATCGGCATCCTATGTATCAGTTGGGTGGTTGCTAAATGTTTAAGCATTACATCTTCTAAGTGATCCCCATTCTCTCCCTCACCAAGCATCCCTCAGCTGCACATGAAACTCAAGCAATGACTTAATACACTCAGAATGTTCTGTGGTAAATTTAATTCCTTGATATATGCAGCACTTTGAGTGTCGCTGTGCCAAGGATTTGGGTCACATAAACTACGCTCTTAAGGTATTCCAACAAGAATAATGAGGTGCTGTCTAAGTGATGGACCTCATTGGGTAGGGAAGATTGCATTAGCAGGCAGTCACATTTGTTGCAAACATTATAAGAACACACACAGTTTGTAATGCAGTATGGGCAGCAGTAGCTCTGTCTTGCTTTAACTGAAGGACACAACCAGTGTCTCTGATTCAAGTTCCATGTGCAGTCTAGTAAAAATGTACATTCCTTTGTGGAATATACTGCATCAACCTTAAATCCTGAAGACAGACGCATTAAGTTCCTCCCAAGAGTCCGCAGTATTTGTAACCAGATTGCATGGATTGCATTCCAGAAGACAGCATTCTTTGTACACACCACAGTGGGAATTTCAGACCTCATATTATTGTAGATTTTTATTACAGTATGTGATGTATTAGATATCTGTTGTTGAAGGAAAGCTTAATGTTCAGCTGGGGTAAAGCATACCCCTGACATTGAACAGTCGCCAGCTTGAAGTTGCTGGGTATTTTGGAATTTTACATCATGTAGTTTGATAGATAGCTGTGTTTTGTAGATTATTTTACTGAAGATGTATGCAGGATGTTCATGCTAAATGTTGGTACTTATCTACAAGACTACTGTGTCACATCCCAGAAGACACTCTTCATAGTTACTGCTGTGAGAGAAGTGCAGATCTCACAATTACCAGGTTTACATTTGACAGTGCTATTTGTATGTAACATTGAGGTACATGTCATCTAACCCTGTATTGGTGTGTGCACATTGTCATTCTGCTGAAAACAGAAACTCAGTTTAACTTGAGTAAGATTGTCTTCAGGCACTGTCATTTGGTTTTTTTCCCCCTCTCTCTTGCTCCCCTCCCCCTCTTTTTTATGATTAAAATGCCTCTTTGTGACCATGAATAAGGTCACAGAATCACTATTGAGTAATTTTACAAAACACACAAGCTGTTCTATCATCAGTAACTGTCTGAATGGACAGCTGAAAGTGTGTAATCAAGAGGAATTAAGTTATTTTGCCCCTCAAATATCTGAAATTTTCTTAAATCAATTAGGGTATATCAAATAACATTCTCCATGTATATTCAACAGTTTTATATATTTCAGAAGGCTTATAACTACAATTTTAGTTATTCTTTTATTTCCTTTACATGCTATTATCATCACATGGCTTTTATATTGACTTTAGTTTGCATGTTTGCCACATCATCTTCACTTCCTGTCAGTGGCATACCCAGGAATTTTGTTTGGGTGGGTGGGTTCAACAAATTCAGTTGAGGACAGAGAAAATGGGGATCTGGGGGCGGTAGCCACCTAGTCAGGGGTTCTGGAGGCAGCTGTAATTTGGTACAAGAAATTTCATTTCATATAGTAAAATTTTCTTAATTTTTGGTACTTGAAGAATATTTATGATGACAACCAATTTATTTGTCATTGCTGATGTAAAACAATTGCGAACCTAGGTAGTTTTAGAATTTTACTGCCTTTTTTCCGAACATCTTGGGGTGCTGGCGTCCTAAATTCAGCAATTTTTAACAGTTTTCACAATTGGGTTGAGTTTGGCATGATCTTGGAGGGCCTTCGGAATTTGGGGGGGGGGGTTAGAACCCTCCCCCCTTGGTACGCCACTGCTCCCTGTAGAATATCAAAAAGTGCAACACTGGGATTGCCTCCATTGATGGCATAGTGTTCATGCCAAGTTTTCTGAAAATCTGTAAGTTCAGAAGTTGAAACAGGGACCCAAACAGACCCAGACTCGCGCATATATATATATATATATATTATGTCATAGTTAACTTGATGGCTTCAAAATTGACCTGCTCTAATAAACAAATGTTTTATTGCTCAGTAAGCTGGGGCTAAATGGAACTTTGTGAAAGTGCAGCTTCATGAGCACCATGGCTGCCATAGTTTGGGAGGAGTGCTACGTAACATTGTGAGAAATTGGTTCATTTTTATATTTACTAGAATTTTGTGTGTAATCATTGATACGCACATAACGTACTTCCCACTGTAATAAAATTTCCTTGCTAGATAAAAGTGGGGTTTTTCTAACCAGTATATTTTCCTTTGTGGGTATTTATATTCAGAAGTACAAGTATCCCCTGGCATTCTTGTACACAAATTTCATGTAAGTATAATTTTATATGAATTTTTTTTAGTTTTTTATTAAAGACTAAACAATGAAGTTATATGTTGAAAGCAGTTAATAGTGATCCCTTGTTCAGCACGGAGTATTAAGAGGTTTGATCACAGCATATTGAGCAAAACTGCATTGTGCAAACTTCTGGTGGTAAAAATAGAGTTACCTGAATGTGGACGCATCTGGAACCCCCTTTGCTGAAAATACATGCACTATTGGACGTTAAACATGTGCATATTGCTTGGGTAGATGGTACTGCCATCTTCTTCAGCAGTTGAGTGAGTAACCATCCACTTTTATGTACATGTATTAATATTTTTCAGCATTTGGCAAATTATTCTCATATATATCTAAGTATTTTCAACTATGTATAGCCATAACCACATTAGGTGAGGTGCTAACTGTATCCATAAATGGCTTAAATTAAAGTTAATTGAATAATGTACGTATTTTTTAGTGAAGCCAAGGGAATAAAAATAACTTCAAAGTACATAGGCACTATTTTAGTCAACTGTCACATGAAGTGGGGGATACTTACATCTTTCCCTATGTTCTGTACTGATTATTTTCTGAATTTTATAGCTGTACTATTGACACACAGAAAATTTAATTAATTTATTGTAGTACCTAATCCTGTTACAATAATTTTTAAAATAAGGTACACAAAAAGATGTAAGGAAAAACGTGGATTAAAAATGTTAAGAGGCAGACTTAATTGGAAGGACAATTACTGCAATCTGTAGTTAAGGTACTGGGCATTGTTAGCATGCACTGATACAAAATTATATATTGGATGTGTGTGCATGTGCATGCCTACGCACATTGCAATGTGTTTGTGGAAGATTGGAAGATATGAAAGTACCAAAAATTTCAAAGTTTTATTTCTATGCCCTTGATTACATTTTATAAGTAGTTCCTAATACTTGAACTGATACAGCACATAATGATGCGATACTTTTTTTTAATATATGGTGTTCAAGAATCTGAGCCCATATACAATAAAATTTGTATAAGGAGGGGGCTGACTATTTGTATCTTCATGTTTTATTTCAGCCTTCTTCAGGATACTAAATTATATACAGGCTTTTGTTGTAATGTGTTTTTTGTAAAATAATTTGATTTCCAGTGTAAGATGTGAAATTTAATATTTAATAGGCATTCACAGCATATACTTCTAGTAAACCACAGTCCTTTCTCCTATACATAGACAAAGTTGGAAATAAACATGTAAATTTTGGTACTTCAAAACTTGTATATGTATTTGGGAGTGTGTTTGTGACTTAATTGTGATCTTGGTATTGTAGGTAGTTGTGTAGTCAGATATGCAAATGGTATGAATTAATGATAGTTGAGTGGAAAAGTAAAACAACAACAAAAAAAATTGTTACACTGACATTTTAAACAACTGCAGAGATTTTATCCAATGTCTCATTTGTTGAATTATGTAGCTTTCTATTTGTAACTGACTGGATGGAAGTATTTTAGTTTGTAACATAGTGGGTGAAAATGATTGCACTATGCAGTTCATTTCTTGGTACAAAATAATGTTTTGGTAGAGAAAATGACTTTCATAGACTTCAAGTAGGTTATTTTTCATATACTGCCAAATGTAATACTTGCCTACTGTGTCATTTAGAACTTCCCTAATTCTGTGGTTGGAATTAGCAGATATTAGAAAAGCAACCCTTACTATATTTGGATATGTTTTAAATTTTAATTTTAACTGGGTGTACAGTATAACAGGTCAGGTAATATACAGGTACAAAAATTGGGGTGCTTGTAATTTCAGTTGGTTGAATGTTTAACATCCATAATTATTTTTGGTATTAAAGAAAATGGATCACTTCTTGAATTGATTAAGAAGTTCATATGTACCCCAATTGTTACAGGTGTTATTTAGAATATTTGTTCATAATCAGATTTGTAAACATATATTTTGTACACCCTAAAATTCCAGTTTAAGTTCCAATTTTTATGCCCCTGTACGTAGTAAGGGAAATTACTATTAGTTCAGAGCATTGTATGAGTAAAATACATTGTTTTCTTATGAATGAAGTTTAAATTTAATATTACCTCATATCATTATGGTATTCATTCTCATAACTCATTGACCCTTGTAACTTAAAATTATAATAAACAGTAACACAATAATTCAATACAAAATACTTCAGTACATGAATGTTACAAGACTTCCTGTCACAACCTTCTGCAGTACCACTGATGTAAATTACATTTCTTTGTCATTTTCTTGTTCTTCAAGCACACACCAAAATGTGCAGCAAGGTATGCAAGAACAGAATTATAGTACATGAATGTTTAGGTTGTTTATAATGTCTGACTTGACATATTCACGTCAGCACATTTTGTTTCAGTCTGTAGTCTGAAGAAGGAGGCGGTATGTTCCTATTACCTGCTGGTACCCACCTCCAAGACTGCATGATGTCACAGTGCAGATTACTCTGTGAACACTCATTGCTCTGAAAACCTTAGAACTTACAATACACATTTGACTTACCAGACACTACAGTTTGTCACGCCTGCTCACTTGCTGAGAGCTGAATTCAATTTCTGCAAAACTCTCTTCTCTATTCCCTCCAAGGAGTAGACACAAAAACCGGAATCATATTTTACCTGCTCATGTCAGAGTGAATTAAACAAAATCATGCATAAATAAGTGTTCTGAGCTGATTTTGCTATTAGTATCCATAGTGGTGCTAAGAGCGAAACAGTATAGCCCAAGGTACTGATCATGTGGGATCCATGACAGGCTTGTGTGGTACCGGTGGTGAGCTCATGTCTCATAACAAACAACACTTATTTGAACGATGTAATAACTTTATACTGTTTGGGAAATTTCCAGAATACTTACAAGGTATACAAGAACTGCCTCTGTTCTTATAAATTTATTTAATTATGGCAGGAATATTTGAATCTGCATGAACTTCAGACATCCTGATATTATCCTTTGAAGTCTACAAGAACTTAGTTCAGCAATTATGTATTTCTCCTTAAAGAAGTTATGTTGGATGATAACCTGAAAACTATCTTATTGGAGCAATACAGACATGAAAACAACATATAAAGAAAATTTATATTTGACATTTCTTTCCTGCCTGCATGGCAAGTAGTGGAAATTTTCAGGTAGCTGTCAAGAGACTACCCTGAATATACATAACTTCCATCTGAATATTGATATCAGCTTTTTTGGTAACTATTTATATATTTGTAATTCTTATCAGAATGAGGGCTTAGGACAAACATGTTTAATTTAACATTTCAAAAATTCTAGAAAAGGAAAAATTGACAGATGAGAATGAATTTCCCACCCCACAACCTAATCCATTAGTTGCTATTAAATATTGTACTGGTTGACAGTGGGATATTACATGCATAGTTAAGGTGCCTAACAACAGAAGCAACTACTGTACAGTTATTTCACAGGTACTGTAAGGACAGATAGCTGTTCCATGACACATTTCCCTTATCTCCCCCCATTGTCATTCTGTGTGTTCTGTGCCCCAGACATAATAATTAAGTCAAGCAGGGAAATTTGTATGCTGAAAAATGTTGAGTTGCTGAACTCCCACGTGCAGATTCGAAGATTATACCATTATGATTTAAAATGTTCACAACTTCATTTTCAATGGCAACGCAGAATGTAATGGGGGTTGTTAGCAGTATCTTTAAACATATAATCATACTTGGATTGATTTCGGGGATGTTAAAATTGATAAAATATTTAGTGCATTTACATTTGTACATTTCTCTGGTATTTGTTTATTAACAATTCCACTTCCTCAGATAAATTCATTCTCCCAATATCTCCTTCTAATGCTGATGATGCAAAACTTTACCACTCTCTGACATAGAAGTTTAATCCATTACTTTTTATTTGTCCATATTATATAAAAACAATATATTTCACTGGATGTCTCATACACTGCAAACATTTACCTGAAAGATGTTATTGTGGAATCAACTATTTTTAGAAGCAATTATTTTTCTTCTTGGCTCATTCAGCCTGGAATAATTTCCTGTTTTTATTTCAACAAGCTGTTTCGAATTCTGATTCAATGTTAGTTCGTCTGTAAATTCTTTAACTTTGACCAAATAATTTGTAAACCAGGAATCCCTATATTCAGAATACCATAAAACCTCTTTCAAAAGAAGTACTGCAAAATCCATATGTATGGTGGGATATTGTAATATTTTACTAACAGAATTTACTTTTACAAAAAAAAAAATTGTACTCAGAGCCTCCACCAACATTTCCCCCCAGGACAGAAATAAATATGGTTTCTGAAACGTTGTATTGTTTGAAATACTACATGGTGAACAAAATCCAGAAACCCAGCAATCATATAAAGTTTTCAGGCTTTCAAAGGAATGAAGCTGCAACATGGTTTAATGACAACTTGTATAAAGTAATAACAAGACTTGTCCTACAGTCAGATACAGAGTTAGGAACTGGAAAAGGAAAGGCACTGAAACTAACTAAGTAAGATGGAGACACATTAAATTATCCTAAACCATACAGCATTAATGAAAGCTGATACTTCAAAACTTTGCATATACATTTCTTTTACTAACAAGACATATTTTACAGATATTTGTATCAGTATAAACACTGTTATATGACAAACTTTAACAATACTAAGACAACAATTTGTCTTTCAAATAACTGTCACTACCCTTATTTTGAGTACAGTACATAAACTAATATCAGAGTCAAATAGTACGTGAACTTCTTTCAGTGGCTGCAGAATGCAGTCTTCACAGCTCACCGTGTCCTGATATCAAGGGAAGGCAAAGGCAGCGACAGAACATCAGTGTGTTTCAATATGACAGCAATATCTGTTTGGTTCTGCAAAGTTTGTTATTTTCAGAATCTTACACAAAAGGATAGTGCTATTATGTTGACCGTAACCTCACATGGACACCAGAGTGTCTAATCGAAAATGCACTGTGCTACCACAACCTACACTCTAGATCTGGCATCTGATAATTTTTTTCTTGTTCCCAATTGCTTTTGCATAGACAAGTGTTCCAGTCAAGAGAAAGGGCCAAAAAAAAAAAAACAGTGATGGCAAAAGTCACATGATAAGGTCCACATTCTCCTAGCAGTGTTCTGTCCACTGGCAGAATGTGTGACAATGCAAGGGAGTTACTCTGAAGGCAGTGTACAGTAAACACAGAAGTCAGAAATCACGTGGGTGAAAGTTCACAAACTCTTTAACTCTGCCATGTAGTATTTTACTTAATTCGAAAGTCCACCAACTACATGTTTCAGTTATCAACAGATCTACAAAATACTGTCACATTCTAGTAGTCAACAATCCTTCCGTGACAGATCATTCAAGTTTGACACCTGAGCAATTTCAAGTAAAACATTCAGTGTACCTAAAGCTCCTCTGCCACTGTCAGTGTCTATAAGCACAACTGCCCAGCAGTAATGCTGTGCCATAACACTGCAAGGCATAAGATTTTACATTATACTGCATCTTGTCTGCCATCAGATTATGAAAAATTAAAGGCACTTTGATGTTATACGCCACAAGACCAGCTCTTTGACACGTTCATAATTGAAATACTGAGGGAAGTCAACTGGAAGCTGCTCCACCTGCCACTGAGACCCTGGAGGTTCAGCTTGAGCTCTCTGTAGACATTGTAAGAAATACTCATAGCATGGTGCTACTGAATCCAGGTCAGCAACTGTGAATACATACCTGGAACAATGGAATGAAAAAGAACAATCAGGTTCTCAAATTCTTGTTCAAAATTAATGTTGTCCAAATAACAGGACTTTGAAACAGGTTTCTACTTTCCAACATAAAAATTTACTCAAACTGAATAAGCCCTCAAAAATAATATGCCAACCAAGTTTTAAAAGAATAATGGGAAGAAAAAATGTATAGCCCATACAAAACTCGAAGAACAGTCTCTACACAGACAACCAACAATGTATCAAGCAATTCTGAATAACTTTATTATTAATTACACTTCAGATGACAGTTGGAATGTGTACGACTATAACACGGTCAGTTGTGTGGGAGATATACAAAGAACCGTGCACTACATTGGATAAACTAAGCTGGTGGTAAGCAAATTAATAAGTCAGTAAACGAAGGTATAAAAAAGGATGGAAAATCTAAAGCATAACTAACACTGTGGCATCAGAACAATGTGACAGCATAACTCAAATTGTGACAATATAAAAAACATTGTGACAGAGGAAACCCAAGGTTCAAAAGTGTGAATATTAAACTCCACTGTTGAATATGACCCTCACCCCATCCAGTCACCACAAACATAGCTCTGTAAGATATCCATTTAACGTTATCATCCCATCAGTGTCACATTTTCCAAATGGTTCTTCAACCAAATTCTGCATGCATTCCTTGTCTCCCTGATCCTAATCACATGCCCAGTCAATCCAGAAGAGTTCTTAATTTCACTAACTAGCAACATTACATGACCTGTAGAAATAATTAAGTTCCTACTAATATGTGAAAACCCTCACTGTGGCATTATATGTTCGTCAGGCCCAGACATTTTCCTGGCCATTTGTTTTCATACCCTTTGGATTTATGTTCTTTGTTCATACTCTTAGAGATCACGTTTGAAACACACATAAAAGAATGGACAAAATTATAGAACTGTACAATTGACATTTAGTTTCAAATTTAAGTGTCATCACTCCATTGTGTTTTATTTAACTAGATTCATTAGATGTTCCAAATAACACAACTTCAAGAAATGGCTTTTATTCTATTTTATTCGCTACAACATGCTTTGGCCTATCTTCTGGCCATCATCAGGTAGTTGATCTACAACTGCATAAAAGGAACTGTTAAGTAGAAGTCTCTCCTACACATCCAATGTGCGCAGTATCTATTAATTAGCATCTGAAAGCATGTGGATGTTTCCCATTGTCTGATATTTCCACATTTAAGAAGACGGAAATAACAGAGAACACTTCATAATATTACGACTGCTCCTGCCTGTCTCTCCGTTGCAGAGACTATTTCATTGTAATGATACTTACACTGTTTATTCTGCAACACATTGAACCCATAAATACAGTCTTTGGGCTGAGTGCAGAAATATCTAATGCATAAAAACACATATGCAGTAACCACTGTGCTATTCAGGGTTCAGGCAGTCTGAATGCTGTAGTGGATCTTCTGTGGTTGCGTCATTTCCATCTGTTGACTATATGAAGACACTTGGAATGTCTTATCTTTGTAATTCAATGTTTATTTTTAAAATACGTACACGAACTTTAATTCAGTCTCAATGTATGATAAACAGCCTAAGCAACTTAATTACTTCAGTGCAGTTTACTGTATGAAAACCCCATTCAAAGACTGACCACACTTGTTGCTTATACATACAACTTCATATGACTTGATCAGTCAAAACAAAAATTCCAATACCAACTTAAGAGGACTTCAAATCTGGAAGTCAGCAAACCCACACATTCAGTTAGTCATGCATGTAAAGAACAGAATATAACAAGATTATGGGAGTATACAGTAGACATTTAACATGCATGTGGGCAGAACGGATTACAAATTTGTGCATCATCATCCCATTGTGTAAGCCAATCATCAACAGTGCCAATCCATGGAGACACAACACTCTTAACTTTGCACATTCAGATTTATTCCATCTTGCTACATGTTCCAATCAATCACTTTGACCATCATCATGGATGGACAAAATACAAGTACAATAAGAAAAATCCTATAGAGGAGGTCTCCACTTTACAACCACTCTATTAAGATGCACTAATATTATACTGAAAAAAGGAGTAATAAAAGATAAAATGTATAATGTACAATAACTGCCTTTTTTTCAATAAAATCCTAGCTAAAATCCAAGTGCCATAAAGTAGACGTTTAAGAGATGATTTGTGTATTTGTTGTGGGAACATGAATATGCAACCAGCATAGATGGAATAACTTTATAACCGTACGATAAAGTACACATGGTATTGGAAATTTTGTATCATATGTTGTGTTTCCTTAGTCCATAAATATCCAACTCATTGATGCCCTGTGCTGCAGGTGGAAGAAGGGGAAGTTGACTGTATGGGATGAATTGTCAACATTGCAAAGCATGCTTTTGCATGCTGTGGTGAAGAATGCGTTTATCCACTCATTACACATGGTATGATAGAACAACATAAATGTGTCTTAGGGCAAATGGTCGTAAGAATGTAAACCGTTCTAGAGTTTGTAACAATGTGAAGTTCACCCTAGAACAGGCCACAAAGGCCAAGAGGGGGAGTAGAGGTATAGCTCTACTTTTTCTTTAACCTCGGCGCAAGATGGGGTGGGTTGTCAAAGCCATGCCCTGGTCACTTTACCCCTGGGAAAGAGAGCCAGTACCCACTGTATAAGAGGCTGGGTGGGCCCCAGGGCCGGGCTGGATGGGTGCAGAAAATCTCGCCCCCACCTGGATTTGATCCCCGGCCCGTCCAGCCCATAGCGAGTCACTATACTGACTATGCTATCATGGCCCACTTGTAAGAATGTAAACTGAACTGAATTTAAATCTACATGAGATAGGCAGAAAGCAATGCCTCCTACTTTTTATTTCATTCTTTTTACAATTTGGCATACGAAAATTTCATAGAACTTCACTACAACATTGCTGAAGGCACAGTTATTTTTCAATGTAGTATCGATCTTTGTAGACTGTCTTATTTCACCTTTCAACAGGAGCATTCGCACCCACCCACCAAAAGTTGCTGTCCCTCCACTGCAACCGCTGGCACTCGGCATTCTGTGGAGCCTCGTCACCGGTGTAATGGAATCCTTGCAATCAGGAATGTAAGGTGGACGCAGCAATACCGTCCATCTAAATCTGGTGATGGCTTCTACAATGCATACACTTGTATATGGCCTTGCGTTGTCAAGAAGAAGCAACACTTCAGACATTTTTGTTGTGGGACAAACTCAACAAAGGGGAGCATTTAGAATTCTCTGTGTTTGGTTAGTGTGGTCTCAGTTCACTGTTGTTCCCCTGGGCAAGAAGTTCACAAGAACAACACCCTTCTTGTGCCAAAACACTGTAACCATGATTTTTCCAGCTAACAGCACACTCGTAACTTCTTCCTTGGGACATCACTTGGTGCAATTCTATGACTGCTGCTTGGTTAAAAATTGTGGACCCACGTTTCATCCCCAGTGACAATCTGCAACAATTAGCCATCACCTCAAGTGTCTTACGGGTGCAACACATCAGTGGTGACTGCTTTCTTTCTCTCTTTGTGTACATCTGTCATCATTTGTGAAACCAAATGAGCGCAGACCTTGGAATAGTCAGCTCTGCCATAACTGTCTTTACACTACCTTTACCGATGGATAGGGTGGAGTACAGCTCATCTGTTGTTGTGAGGCAGTCACTACATATCATTCCATCCACCCAGCAGATGTTGTGAGCCATCAGTGCAGTGGAAGTGAGGCCACTCCGCAGTTGATGATGGAGTGCTGCTCCTCCTGTTTCAGCTTCTTTGATCCATCTTCCATCACCAAATAGCACTCACATCCACAGCAGCATCACCATACACTTGGAGCAAATGTTGATGATTTCAAGATGGCTCCTCACCTTCAGCAACCAAAGCCCTATCACTGCTTGTTTCAACTGCATTTCAATCTCTGCCACTTTAGAATCAAGCAGTGCTGCCACCTGTCAAGCCAACAGTTGCAACTAATACAATACGATCACGAATGTTCAATGCCTTCACTGGCTATTCCCATTGTTATGAATATAATAAGATTAATAAATAGGAGGCATTATTTCTGACTGCCATTTATAAAAAAAGGCCCAAGGATGGGATTTTGTAATCATGGTAATGAAACTTAATGTTCTACAGAAAGAAACTTCTTGAACACCAAATAATTACAAAAAACCTGTACAACAGCATTATTCTGGATAAGTCGAGATACAGAGAACTGCCACTCACAATGCATATAGTCACCTTTTCTCCAATGCAATGTATACTGTCTTGCCTGGAGGAGAGCTCAGAAGTCTCTTCAACGTGCTCACAAATGCTTCCGTCACACTGTTGTCATAAATCACTAGAATTTTAAAAGTGGCAGATTTTAAGTGTAACAAAAAAAATAAATTCAATGCAACTAAAGTGTTTTTTACATGTTATCCATTAGCAAAAGTAATTTCAGATGATTTAATCTTCTCACCATCAGCGACAAGGACCACTGTAACATTTGTTAGTTTTGGTTGAACTCTAGGGCACCAGTCATGTGCAAAGAAATCAAGGCCAAGAACAATGAAATTAGCCTTCGTAAGCTTGCAATTTCTGGCCGCATTCACTCTGATCAGTTCCAGAATGCCTCCAACTTCAATGTCTACCAAACAGAAATAATAATAGAGAACACAGATTAATACAAGAGAAGCTACTTGTTAACTACGAGTTTACAATTTACAACAATTAAATATAAACAGCAATAAAAATGTTACATTAGAAATATAATTTAACCATCTGCCATGCTATTGCAGACCCTGCCAAGTTTAGTATGTTAAAACATGGTCTGTAACAAACATTAACATGAACAGGTGTGATAGCATCAAATGTAGTGAATTCAATTGGGACAGCATACATTTTAACAGACCAGGTGAGCAAAATGTATTAACTGAAAATAAATAAATAAATATAAATATATATATATATACATGCAGATGATGCCAAGATGCTGCATATAAAAACACAATAAAATTCATGTCACCTGTGCATATTACTTCTGTAGCAAACATGGCTGCCACAATGCTAGTTAGACCAACACCAGAGGCCAGCTCTAGGACCGTGCGACCCTGCAGGAGTGATGGACCATGATGAAGTACAAAGTCTGCCAAAAGGAGTGCACCACGCCATATCTGACGACCCACGAGGTCCAGTGTTGTAGAATAACTATGCTCTGAGCAAACCAGGGTTTCTAGCATTACTATATGATACATCATAAGCACATTCAAAATTAGAACCCCTCTTCTGTGGCACCTCTATCATGTTAGCGACATGACACAGTCTCCTACAGGAAACAAAAGTGAACATAACCTTACAAACAGCACCAAGAGTAAACTTCAGGCAGTGGGTGTAAAGTTTTTACAAGTATTTAGGAAAACACAATTAGAAATGAAGTTTTATGGCATGAAGTTTGAATTCAGTGTTTGTTAATAGAGGTAGAAGAGAGAGAATTATGGATTGGTGAAACAGAAAGGCACAGACAGAGCAAGGTTATCTAGAAGTACAGCAAAATTACCACTTCAAGGAAAGAGACCTATGGGATTAAACAGTAGAACAGGGTCTGGCCAAATACAGGCTGAAATGAAAGATGGAGGAAAGAGCTGGCAAGAAGCCAAGAAGAATAATTGTGGGATGAAAAATAAGACTGGGAATTTTTCATCCACCAACATGTAGAAAATAACAATGATATTTAGTAAAGAAAAAGAATAAATACATCATAAAAATAAATCTGTAAATTCAGAATGTATCTGAATTTCCTTACACGTCATGCAATACTACATGTTTTACATCTATTTTCACTGATTCTGGTCTAATTTCTATACAGGTTCATGAGCTGTCCACTGTGGCATGACATGGTAACATCAGTGTTATCATCACAGATTCAAATACTCTGAGCTAATTCTGTTTGATCTCCAGACTATCAGCCATAAGCCACATTCTGTTTGACTTCAAGACTAACTGTATAAACCTCACACTCCAAATAACAGGTTCTTATTTCTGTACTATCTGACCTTCAGTTCAAAGCATCATGGATATAAGGAAGAAGGACATAGGTCACAGAATTATGGCTTTAGAGCAAACTTTCAGATCACACATACCCCAGCTGCTGCTACCACAAATGTACATGTGTGCCACGAAAGGGGGTTTAAGTATTTTATTTACCTACATCGTTAGTTGCTAAAACTATATAATGCCAATGGTAGATGAATGAAATATGCATATGGAGCATTGTCGGAATGATATTGAGAAGAACCTAAATACTTGGAGAAAAACTTGTTCCTCTACCACTATATCCACTGCAAACCCCATGTGGACTGTCCTAGAATTGAAACTCAGCCTCCAGTGAGACACTGGTGACTTGCCACCTGGACTATGGCATAGCCTCCATACACTATATGAATGTAAAAATTGCCATTCTGTTCAAACTACAGTGAAATATGAATTGATCAGGTTTGAGATTAAACAGTCATGACTTATCTAACACAGCTTCACGTTTGAAAATACAGAGATTGATTGCTCACCTGAATTTCATTGGTCTACTGTCTGAACATGTAGCACACTGAAGCCAGGCTGCTTGGTCTAAAAGTGAACTGTTGTTATTTCTTCAGACTATCCATTAACTGGGCTTTGAGTCACGTTCTAGAAGAGTCCACAGAACTACCACATGATTCTGAAAAATCATGGACAGTTAAAAAATCTGCAGCACACACACAACACCCAGACCGCATCTGCGACATACCTCAGCTCCTAGCAGCCGGAACTGACTGCTCACTTCCACCCAATGCCACGGTTAAGAGAGTGCGTCTTCACAATGTGTATGTTACACAGAGCCAGAACATTACCTTTATTTCACTTACCTTACTTAGCACTTAACTATATATAACACATTTTACGTATTTTGCACCACGCATTGTAATATACTTATGCAATGTAGACCAACAAAATGCATCTTTTCTAAATTAATATTTTAATTTTTAATTTTTAGAATTCTTCTACATGTTTTGAACCCAAGGGTTCATATTGAAGAAGACAGTCGTATACACAGGTATGGTATAGCATGTTTTACATGCATCAGTATAAGCAGTCTAGCAGGTAGAAGAGTGTGTTAAAAATTAAAATATTAATTTAGAAAAGGTGCATTGTGTTGGTTTATATTGTATAATTATATAAAACACATTACCAATTGCAATTATGCCTTCTTTCTGGATTACATCAGATTTCCTGCATAGGATTAGATCACCATCTTCATCCACTGTGACTCCACATTTTGTTCCAGATTCTGAAGACTCAATGCTGAATGGGTATTTGAAAGCAAATCTCGAAACCACATCTGGTAAGAGAAACAGAGGACCGAGTGGTACTTTATAAGGAATGACAAAAAACCTCAAATATCTTATATTTAAATTACACCCATGAACTGCTGATGAAGATTCAGTTTCTTAGTACACAGCATACATAAACTCCAACAAGTCAGATACTGCCACTCTCCTTCTATGCTGTCTTGTAAGTTTGCTTTGTGTATGTAAGCATGTCACATGTGCTGCTCTATGTTTTATATTTGTTACTTGATATACAGCTGAGGAAAAATCTGTAACCCTTCAGCATAACTTTAAAACTCCCTGCTATGCAGAAAGCTGAGGGTACAGAACCACATTCATTGAAAAAAGGGGCAAACTAACAAGTTCTTAATATCCGAATCTACTGCCAACAGCAAACAAAGTGGTAAACAGTCTTTTCCAGAAGTAAGGATCTTCTGAGGTTCAAAGCAAGTTGATGAGAAATTTGATCTCTAGGAAAATCAGCATGTCTTATGGTTGGCCAAAATATAATGACATGTGCTCTGAACAAAACAACTGTCTGCCCTTCAGTAGCCAACCATAATGTCAAAGCTCATACAGTTTACTGTAACTGATTACTTCCTGCACCTTAAGACAGTTAACACTTTCATGGGAAGGTGTTTCTGGACTGATGTGACCACGTGCAATCTGTCTGGTTACATTCACAGCCCAAGATAGTAATACTGGTCACAAGAGAACCCACACCTAAATCAGAGGACAACACAGATTTGCTACATTTTTCAGCAATAGCTGCCTTCATCCAGCAAATATTTTCCTAAAAAGAAAACTTGCTTTGTGTCACCCTTCTGACACTCAGAATTTTGACATGGCTCCCATATTTTAATAAAATGTGTACCCCTGCCTACAACTATACATAAAAACAAAAACAGTGTTAGTACTGAAATGCCCGAAAGTTCTTGTGGGGAAGTCAACTAGTGCTGTGAGATTAAAGGATATTAGTAGGAATTTTAGACATTGTTTTTGGTAATTCAGAGAGATAATCATTCTTATCAAATGCCTGTATATAGCTGTACCAACTACATGTTCATACTTGTAATTCAATTAGTGTACTTGAATATTATCCATGTTCCACACCCATGGGTTAGTCTTGTAAAGGATCTATGTAATGTAAAGAAATCATAATTCTATTCCTACCAGTCTCCTATCAGAAGGGCCCATGACTAATTAAATAAATGACAAAACTTCCCCATCCATTTGAAGACTGATGTCTACTACTGCCACTATAGTCATGCAGTGACATGATTTATTACAATATCATATAGGTTGTTAACTTAGCTATAAATCAAGTCAATTCATCCTGTCCTGACTTTAATATGGGTAAAATTATAGCAATACTAACTTTCTGTTGCTAAACTGGGCTTGGTCACATCGTCTTTACTCAATGCTTCATGAATCTCAGATGTGATTTGGTATTCATCATCAGCCATCTGTAACAAATATTCAAAATGATCACACTACTGTGCAGTATCTCAGAACTATTCTAATATCAGCAAAACTAAATTTTATAAGATGGTACACATGCAAATGTTGTGTGTGTGTGTGTGTGTGAATGTGAGAGTGTGTGTGTGTGTGTGAATGTGAGAGTGTGTGTGTGTGTGTATGTGAGTGTGTGTGTGTGTGTGTGTGTGTGCGCACATGCACGTGCATACATTTTATATATACATATATACACACACACACACACACACACACATATACATATTTTGGGATTCTCCTCAACCCAGTTTTACAGACTGTCAAGAGCTGTATCCCAGTGTCCTGCAAAACTTGGTTTGGGCACCAAGTGTCCCAGGCATCTCCA